>ERZ778504.2151-NODE-2151-length-11392-cov-6.444650_pt1 | contig 11392 bp, 10 predicted proteins | sample MGYA00510046_ERZ778504 | MGnify/ENA primary metagenome ERZ778504 (study PRJEB29527, sample SAMN07138964) | mouse gut metagenome | material: feces | host: mouse | place: China:Nanjing | collected 2016-01-25 ...
TCCGACTTATACCCCAAAATTCGATGTTTTCAAATTTTTGTCATGTACTTAACTGCCGGATTACTCTTGTTTTCTTCAAGAAGTGTCGAAACGGTATTCACACCGCTGCCGAAACGGTTGACATAACCGAGATTCAGCATTATCTCGGCTATGTTGGGATTGCGATAGTCTGTTTCGTTGGGAAAGTTATCCAAGTTCACCTTGCCATATAAGTTGCCCGGATTGTCAATCTCTATGCGGTCGCTATACTCGTAGAATTTTATCGGGGAGTTGTTGCCGTTATAGGCGCGGTGCATCACGGCATTCATGGCGAGCTCACGAATCGCCTCCCACGGATAGTTGATGCGTGGCTCTTCGCGCAATACGCTGACAAATTCGGGGCGCTTGTTCTCGATTGAATACTTGATGAAATATTCCAGTTCCTTCAACATCGAAATAAGATTGCCCTTGAAGCGGTTTTCTTTCAAAACCTTTGTGGCTCTTGTCGTACCTGCAAACTTCACATACTGGATATATGCGCCGGGTATAAAGTATTGCGGATCATGTCCCAACAATAGGATTCCGGCGTATGTCGGGCAATTAAACCGTGTATCGAAAAGGCGTAACGATGCCATCTGCTGAACAACTGTACGCTTGTCCTTTGCCAATGTTGCAGGAGACACAGCTTTAGGCAGATACTCATTCTTAAACAGTTCGACATCAATGTTGTCAATCGTAGCTTCGCGGCACGGACGACTATCGAAAGAAGAGCTGTGTATCTGTCCCTTTTCGGTCAGGATCCGTTCCTCCTTCGTGTTCGCTTCCGCTTTCCTCGCTCCGATTCTAATCCAGATTACACCTTTATATCTGACCGGGGTGTCTACGCTTGGCTGAACTTCAATAACCGCAACTTCGCCTTCAGGAAACGTCTCTTTGTAGACCATCATCGCAGGTGGTGGGAGAAGCGTTCCGGAATTACGGAGTCCTGCGTATGAGCGCAACTGCTCATCGGTGAAAGTCTGCCCGTCGAGAATACCATTGTCATCAGCACCAATAAGAAAATATCCCGGCTTCTTCGTGTTGCGGATGTCATTGGCAAACGAGCAGATTGCCTCCGACATTTTCTTGGTGTTATCGGTGGATAACGTGCGCTCCACGCGCTCATTCTCTATGTCGCCTAAAAGCGACCGGATTTCATCTTTTGTCAGAGGCATATTCTAAATATATTTATGTTACAAAGTTAGTGATAATTCGCGGATTACACAATCTGTCAAAGCTGCTGGGACAATTGCATCTTATCTGTTGATTGCTGAAATTACAGCCATGATTTGTTCCGGGGTATGTATCTGTATATGTCTTTTGATTCGTGTGATTGACCCAGAAATTTATTGCATATTGAGGGCTTTTGCGAAACTTTCGCTAAATTTGCAGTTATGTAGCGCCCTATTTCTCAGGACTCCGAGCTAACTTACGCTGAAACCTTGCAACCTTAAAAGCCCTGAAGCCGAGAAATTGAATGCTCAGGCAGAAATTGAGCGTGCTAAAGGAGCGGCTGAGGCTATCCGAATTGAAAACGGAAGCATCACACCAACTTACATTCAGTATCTTTGGGTGCGCCAGCAATCTGACCTCAGCAACAAGACTGTGATATACGTGCCGACAGAGACCAATCTGCCGATACTCGAATCCACTCGTGCATTAACCCTCCCACAAGAGTAACAAATATTATATAAACCCAATATGTCACAAAAACATCATTACACAGGCTTGACCGATGCGGAAGTGTTGGAGAGCCGCAAAAAGAACGGTGTCAACTTATTGACACCTCCGGAAAAGGATTCGCTTCTGAAACGATTCTTTGAAAAGTTCGGCGACCCGCTGATTATAATACTTCTTATTGCAGGTGCCTTGTCAATAGGCATTTCCTGCTATGAGTATTTCAGTCTCGGTCAGGGTGCCGGGGTATTCTTCGAGCCAATCGGTATCTTCATCGCTATTCTCCTTGCTACCAGTCTCGCATTCATTTTCGAGCTGAAAGCCGACAAGGAGTTCGCACTGCTAAATCAGGTGAACGATGACGAGCCTGTGCAGGTAATCCGCAACGGTAACGCCATGCAGATAGCCAAAAAGGATGTTGTTGTCGGCGACATCGTTATCCTTAACACCGGCGAGGAAGTCCCCGCCGATGGTGAACTGCTTGAAGCCGTAATGCTCAATATCGACGAGTCAACCCTGACCGGTGAGCCTATCTGCCATAAGACAACCGACCCTGCCGAGTTTGACAAGGATGCCACTTTTCCGAGCAACCACGCCATGCGTGGCACCAAGATTATGGAAGGTCACGGAGTGATGCGAGTGCTTGCGGTAGGTGACGAGACCGAAAACGGCAAGGTGTTTGAAGCCGCACAGATTGACGACAGCGTCAAGACTCCGCTCAACGAGCAGCTTGACGGTCTCGGCGACCTTATCACCAAAATCTCTTACGGTTTTGCCGCTGCTATCATCATCGGTCGTATCGTGATGTACTTCATCAACGTGCCTGAATTTGAGTGGGTATCGTTCCTTGCCTACTTCCTCCAGACCCTGATGGTGGCTGTTACCCTTGTGGTAGTTGCCGTGCCCGAAGGTCTGCCTATGGCAGTTACCCTTTCTCTCGCGTACTCTATGCGTCGTATGCTCAAGACCAACAACCTTGTGCGCAAGATGCACGCCTGCGAGACAATGGGTGCCACAACCGTTATCTGTACCGACAAGACCGGCACACTGACACAGAATCAGATGCAGGTGGCTGATGAGAAATTCTTCGGCAATCCGTCCGATGATGTGCTCATCGAGGGTATCGCTGTCAACTCTACAGCCCAGCTTGACCTTTCGGGCGACAAGGTTCAGGTACTCGGCAATCCGACCGAAGGCGCTCTGCTCCTATGGCTCCATAAGAGAGGTGTCAACTATCTCGACGTTAAAGATAAGACTCAGCGCATTGAGGAACTTCCGTTCTCTACCGAGCGCAAATATATGGCTACTGTCGTCAAGTCAGCCACAGGCAAGACAATCCTCTATATCAAGGGCGCTCCCGAAATTATCTTCGGTATGTGTAAGAACAACGCCGGAGTGACCAAACAGGAAGTCGATGCCCAACTTCTCGCTTATCAGAATCAGGCTATGCGTACTCTCGGTTTCGCATATCAGGAACTCAGTGACGGCGACAAGACCATAGAGAACAGCAAGGTCGTTGCCGAAAATCTGACATTCCTCGGTATTGTGGCAATCTCCGACCCTGTGCGCGCTGATGTGCCGGATGCTGTGCGCGAGGTGATTGATGCCGGAATCAAGGTCAAGATTGTAACCGGCGACACACCCGGAACCGCCAAAGAAATCGGTCGCCAGATTGGTCTTTGGAATGACGCTACCGACAGTGACCGCAACATAATCACAGGTACTGATTTTGCCGAACTCACAGACACGCAGCTCAAAGAGCGTGTGGGCGATATGAAGATTATAGCCCGTGCGCGTCCTATGGATAAAAAACGTCTCGTAGAGGCACTTCAGGCAAACAACGAGGTTGTTGCCGTAACCGGTGACGGCACAAATGACGCTCCCGCGCTGAAGACCGCACATGTCGGTCTTTCGATGGGCGACGGTACATCGGTTGCCAAAGAAGCATCTGACATCACTATCATCGACAACTCATTCTCTTCAATCGGTCGCGCTGTTATGTGGGGTCGTTCACTCTTCCAGAATATCCAGCGTTTCATCCTGTTCCAGATGACTGTGAATGTGGCTGCCTGCTTCATCGTTCTTTTCGGTGCCTTCATGGGAATGCAGTCGCCTCTGACCGTCACCCAGATGCTTTGGGTGAACCTTATCATGGACACATTCGCGGCTATGGCACTTGCATCGCTGCCCCCGTCGCAGTCTGTGATGAAAGAGAAACCCCGCTCGCGTGAGGCTTTCATCATCAACCGCCCGATGTGGAAATCAATCATCGGTGTAGGAGGTGTGTTCTTCCTTCTTCTTCTCGGACTTCTTTACTACTTCGAGCATACCGACATTACCAGTCTTACAGAGGTCGGCAAGGTAGCAATGGGTGCCAATACCGGACTTAGCGGGTATGAACTGTCGCTCTTCTTCACAATCTTTGTGTTCCTCCAGTTCTGGAACATGTTCAACGCCCGTGCCTTTGCCACCGGACGCTCGGCATTCCACTTCAAAGGTTGTGGTGGTTTCGGACTGATTGCTCTTGTAATTCTGCTCGGTCAGGTGCTGATTGTCAGCGTAGGCGGCGACTTCTTCAATGTAGAACCGCTCAAATTCATTGACTGGGTAATCATCATCGGCAGCACATCGCTTGTGCTCTGGATTGGCGAACTTATCCGTCTGTTCAAAAAATAACTTAAGTAAACACAATGACGGGGCGGGCATTCAATTCGTAATACCTGCTCCGTCATTATTTTTGTTTTTGTCAGTAATCTCCAAGGACGCCATACCGGTGGAGCAGCCCGCGTCGCCATGACACCTGCCTGTCAAAACGACAAGGTTGGGTATCGTAAAATCCAGCAGGAAAACCAGTAATATGCTTGAATATAAAAAAGCCGCCCGGCTTAGGAGCGGCTTACTTGGAGAGTCTGAACAGTTTGAATTGTTCTATATAGTCCACATTTTATCAAGTACCTTAGTTTCATACACTTTGGCGCCATGATGTCCGATGCGAAGTCCATAAAAGCGGGTGCCGAGAGTTTTCTCCTTGTTTATTTTCTCCATAGTAGAGGACTGGGGCAGGGAAAACTCGAAGTCTGAGACAATAAGGACATCAGCCATCTCGTATGTGCCTTTTTGCAGAACGCGGATTGCCTCGGCAAGCATCTGTTCGCCATTAGTGCCTCCACTAAAACTATGCTCCAGAAAGTTATTAATCTTATTCCAATTGCGGGGTTTGGCGAGGTCTATGGATTTTGATCTTACAGAGAAGCAAATCAGATAACATGGTCGTTTCTGTTTCTTTGCAATACGCAGCAACTGTTTGAGCAACGAGAAAGCGATTTTTTGAGGCTTTCCCGACATTGAACCGCTTGTGTCAATGCTTACTATAATGGGACCTTTAGTCTGTCGCGGGTCTTTACGGTGTTCCTCAATCTTTTTCGGTTTGTCTTTGCCAAGACTTGCAAACTGCTGAAGTCCTTTGGTAGCATAACGTTTGAAGAAGATGTCTTCGGGCATGGACAGCTCCACCGGGAGAACTCGCTCCAGGTTATCGCCTGATTCCACTCTGTCAATCTCTTCGACAGAACTGTTTTTAGCCACTGTGGTTGGCAAGAAACGATATACAACTGTGTCTTTTTCTTCTTTCGATGAATCCTTGTCACGCCCAATCATATCTACAATCTCTTTAAGTTGCAGATAACGGTGGACATAATTCTCTACTTTCTTTTTATCCTCATAATCTTTTGTTCCGGCATCGCGACACTGTTGTTCAAACCGCATTTTAGCACGATTCAACATCTGACGCTCTTTTTGGTCGAGTTTTGACTTGCAGGCATTTTCCCAATCACTTGTCAATGCCGAAAAAACAGCATCTTTGTCGTCAGTATTGAACTGCGCTGTGTATCCGGGGAGATTAACTTCATATTTAGTATAACCTGCTTCAATGGTGTTACTCACATCCTGCCACATCATGCGCTTTTTCTCAATGGGAGCTTCTTTGAAGCCGGCAATCATGGCAAGTTCTTTCATTGCCTCAATCTGCAATGCCCTAAACTGTTCCAACAAAGCTGCAAAGAATGAAATAATGTACTCTTTCAGCAACTCAACCCATGTTTCATCTGAGCCGACAGTCTGAGGGTTATTGTCTATGACATCCTGCATATATACTGCCAGGCAATCATCGGGTTGCATGGAGGGAGGCATCTTTCCACATTCCATATAGAAGTCAAAAGCCTCACTGTATTCCTCCAGCTTGGCGTCAACGTCGGTATAGTCAATCATTTTATCATCATAACTACGTTATTGAGTTTTACCTCAATGGTCTTTATCTGTTCAGTCACTTCCTTCAGCATTTTGTTGACCAGTGCAAGGTCATTGGGTGAAAGGAAGATATTATCACAATCGGTCCAGTTTGATGCAACCGACTTCTCCCATTCTTCAACACAGGTTTTGAATAAGTCCTGAATCAAAGGGATGCGCTGATATATCGGCAAATTATCAAATGACACCTGCGAAGCCTGTTGTTGGTCACCTTTGGTGCGAAAAGCATAGGGGGTTCCATCTATGATTACACCATTGGGGCATTTCTGAAGTCGCACTTTTTTTAAATTTGCGACATTATTAGCTGTCGAGTCAAACGGCTTGCCGGGGATTAAGGCGTGTATAACATTCTTTTTCTTTTTTGCCTCAAAGAACATAATACCGTCTCGCGGATTGCTGTTCAACGATGTATAGTCCCATTTTGAGAAGTAGACCTCGCCACCCGGATAGTTTTCCACAAGGTAATAGAAGTAATCATATTCAGCAAAATTATTATGCTCTATATTTAAACCGAACGGACTTGGTTGAGGGCGTTGGCTTTGCGTAGTCATTGCCTGACGTATCAGTTTGTCTATCTTATTCAACTGCCTGACGGTAATGTCGGAGATACTTGAAGTGATGGCATTGATAATGTTGGGAATGCATTCCACCTCGTTCCAGAAACTATGCACGAGCAACAGATAGTCAGACAGGTTTATATCTCTGCGCCCGTTCAGGTACGCCGATGTCTGCATCAGCCTGAACGCTTTTCGCCAGCGACGGTCTGAGATATAATACCGTAACTTGTTGCCGTCCTCTTTCTCCAGAGCGGCAAGACTCTTCCGGATGTTTTTTATAGCATCGACTACCGAATCATGAATGCCAACGGATTTTGATTCGTTTTGCCATGAGGAATACAATTCATCGGTAATGTATAGAGACTCCGACAATTCCGACAGCTCCACCCCGGAGCCCTTTATCATTTTGAAGAAAGAGGAATCACTCTCTATGCAGTTTGAGACCATTCGCACAAGGAAGCGGTCCCACAACGCTTCGAGCCCCTCGTCCTTTGCCGGGAGTTCATTAGAGACAGCTATAAGCACTTTCATCGGCGTGCGCATTATCTGCCCGCCATTATGAAAGATATGTTCGTTTATTACGGTCAGAAGTGTGTTCTGAATCGACGGTCCCGCTTTCCATATTTCATCAGGAACACAACATCAGCCTCCGGCAGATATCCGGCGGTCAGTCGCTCATAACGGTCATGGTTCTTCAAGCGTGAGATTGAGACGGGTCCGAAAATTTCATCGGGAGTAGAGAAGCGCGACATCAGGTAATCAAATGACTTGCCACCTTTAAATACCATTTTCAATCGACTTGCCACCATGCTTTTGGCTGTTCCGGGAGGACCGAGAAGGAACATATTTTCTCCAGCCACAGCACACAGTAGTGCCACGGCAATAATCTGTTCCTTTTCATAGACGCCTTGCGACATCCAATTGACAAGCTGACGAATGTGCTCTTTCGGAGTTGATGAGAATAGTGATTTAGTTCTAACTTTCTTTGCCATAAAAAACGGGACCAATTATGCTTGCCGCAACGGCGAAGCCCTCGCGAGTGAGCCGAGAGCGCAAGTCGGCGCAGCCGGTGCGCGTTGGCATAGCCACTCGGACTCACCGCAAAATTAGCTCCGTCATGTCGCAGATTAAGATACAAGTTATCTTTTTTTATATTTTGGTCAACAAAATCATCGGATGCGGTCATTAACTCTTTCAGCGCAGGTAACATATACTTGTGTTGGAGAGCAAATCCGATAACAACACCGATATTCGCCTTAATCAACGTTGAATGAGGCTGTCCGACAAAGCACGCAATGTCGCCTAATATTCCGGGGAGTATGGCAAATTTGAGCAGTGCCAACTGCTTCTGAATTGTTTTATCTATTATCCAACTCCTTTCCGGCGGCTATTATAGTGGCTTTTATCTCGTCATCTTTTATGTTCTCATCGGGATATACAGCCCACATAGCGTCAATACTTGCCGGCAGTTCTTTAAGGAAATCAGTCAATGCCTTCATTTCTTGCATTACCAATGGTTGCTTTTTCTCTTTGCTGAAATACAGTAAAATCGAAATCCGTTCTATTTTATTGAGCAAGGATGATGTCAATGCACTTTTAATCGAGCCTATAGCTGATGCCATTCGTCCGTTTCCAAAACCTACCGCAGATTTGATTAAGAAATGTTTTGTGTCGGAAAAGCAGGTATACAAATCATAATAGTCGTAACTTATTATGCCACTGTCGACTATTGGCTGCAGGATTGCTTTTACCAAGTCAGGATATTCAACGGCAGAGGCATCCGTCAGCACACTGTCATAACAATCCAAATCGGCATTGTCAAGCAAGCCAAGAGTCAGCACTCCAGCATCGTGGAATGCTTTGGCAATGCTGTTGGCTTGGGGCGCTCCGTCTTTCGCCACAATTATTACCAATTTATCCTCTTCTGTCGGGACACATTCAAAGGGTGGGTTCAAGACTGTGGCGGACACACAATCATATCCACACAAGTTTACCGCCTCAATTATTTCTTTTGTTGTCTCCCCGATGCCAATTACACGGAAACTGGTGGGAAGATTCATAAGACAATCTCTGTCTATTAATTCTGCATCTGTCATATTTCGTATTTTTGGTTATGCCGCAAAGATAGAACAGTAGTGTATCAGAATTTGTGACACCTGATTTTTTATAAAAGTTTAAGGGCAATGGCGGCGCAGGCTTCGGCATCGCAGAGGGCGTGATGGTGGTTTTCCATGTCATAGCCACAGGCGGCTGCCGAGAGATGAAGCTGATGGCTCGGTATGTCAAGACAGCGGCGCGAGACGGCAAGTGTGCAATAGAACTCATAGTCGGGATAATCCATGCCATACTCATCAAACACCGCCTTCAGGCAACTTTCATCAAAGGGTCGGTTGTGGGCAACAAGAGGCAGGTCCTTGATTTTGTCAGCCACCTGCGCCCACACCTGCAGAAATGTCGGCTGCCCGTCGGTGTCGCACCGCGTTAGTCCGTGAACCTCAGTAGTCCAATAGGTATAATAATTGGGAGTCGGCTGAATCAGACTATAGAATTTGTCAACAATCTCACCACCCCGCACAATAACAACTCCGACGCTGCACACACCGGAGCGCCGCCCGTTGGCTGTCTCAAAGTCTATTGCTGCGAAGTCTTGCATTGTCTTTTCGTTTCAAACCGGTTATAAATCTCTTGCATCTCAGCTGTAAGATAGCTCAGTGCGGTGCGTGTCATGCTTTCGGGAACGGGATACTGAGCTTCTGCCAAATAGCCGACAATAGCTCCGACGGTATCCGAATCGCCGCCATAAGCCACAGCAAGTCTGACAGCATCTTCAAAGTCTGTTGCACGGGAAGCAAGATATAACGCAAGAGGAACACACCCCTGGCAGGTTACATCGAAGAAACCTTCAGGGGGCAAGTTGTTGAAAATTTCATCTCCATAAAATTCTTTAGCGACATTCTCGAATATTTCTGAAGATTTGTCTTTTGACGTTCTCATGCGAAAAATTGCGACAGCAATGGCGATTGCCCCTTTTATGCCTTCAGGATGGTTGTGTGTAATCTCTGCTGATTTTTCAGCTTCAATCCGCACTTTTTCTTCCGAGTCAAAAAGCCATGCCACAGGCGATACCCGCATTGCAGAGCCATTGCCAAAGCTATTGTACGGATATGGGTCGGGGCGCATCACCCAGTTTAGGAAGTAGCTGCCGTATTCACCTTTGGGATGAGGATATTTGCGACACCAACGGCGCATTGATGTTTGGTAATCAATGTTATTCAGAATGGCATCGGCCACGGCAATAGTGCAGATTGTGTCGTCAGTGAAATCGCTTTCTTCTCCAAACATTCTGAAATTGTAGTCTGACGTATTGTCAAATTCGTAATCTGACCCCGCAATATCTCCTATTATAGTTCCAATCATTGTCAGTCGTTCTTATAGAGTTCATTCATTTCTGAAATCCAGCCTTTCATCTCTTTGCGAAGTGATGCGGGGCTTATAACTTCTATCATCGCGCCGACATGGAGCAACTTCATGATAAAATCATAAGTCGGAGAAAGATACAGCTCAAAATCGGCATATTCGCCATTGTCCTCTATAAGTCGCTGGCTGCGATGAAGCGGAAGAGATTTCAGGTAATGTTTATGATCCTCGTTGGCTCGAATCACTATTCTTTCGGGCTTGACATCGTAGCCGATGACTATGCCGAATTTGGTTGCGAAAAACTCTTCGGAGTCAAAACCCTTAGGCAACTTGAACAGGGTGTCCGTCAGCTCTACGCTCTCCAGACGGTCAAGTCCGTAAATCTTTATTTCACCACGGTTGTTGAGCCCGAGCACATACCAGCGGTTCTCAAACAGTTTTACACAATATGGCTCAATCGGAAAGGTATAGCCATGCTCTTTCTTGAACGGACGGTAAGTGATATTCACGACCCGGTTTTCTTTCATCGCTTCCAGGATTGTGGTCAGGTGGTCGCGCCCGGAAGGAATCTCATCAACCAGTATCCTACCCTTCAAAGACAGATTTTCGCCAATGACATTGCCGACGGCAAACGAGTCGAGCATCCACTTTTTGAGCTTGTCCTCGTCTATATCCTCAGGATTTGAGATATAATACAGATAGCCGCCAACCTTCTGGCAGTCAATCATAATGCCAAACTGTTCAAAGATAGCGTCACGCCAGCGGTTGAATGTGGCACGGTGTAGCTCGCGTCCGTCACTTAAATCTTTATTGCGCGACCAGCGGTCGGAAAGATCTTTATGAGAAATCTTTCCTGCACGGCGGATTGTTTCAATCAGCCAAGTGTATTTTTGCAGTTGGTTCATATCTGTTTGAGTTTTCTTTGCCAAGGCAATAATTCATCGCAAAGTTAATTAAATACTGTAGCATTTTGTGATACACCTCTCAATAAAATGAAAAATCCAGCCAAGCGGAGTAAAACAGAGTTGACCGATGCAAGGTAGTGCTCTTTGCGGCTCATACGAAGAGCCTATGCACCATGCCCTTATGCACTTTGCCGAGCCGAGCTCTGTGCAGGCGTCCCGCCGGCTCAAAGGGTCATGACATTTCGATGCTGATAAAATCAGCGAAAAGCATCGCCGCCAAATCAATTCACTCCTGTTGGCTGGATTATATCAATTCTAAATCAACTCCGTTGACCACCCAAGGGCTTGAATTTTGAGGTCAAGTTCTCTTAAACGAGCTGCACTTTGGTCATGAATTTTGCGAAATTCATTGGCGTTGACCGTTCTCACGTATTTTACCTCCATTCTGCCATAGCGGTCCTCCCTTCTATGTTGTATTCCAAAATTCTCGTTGAGATTTAGAAAAGATTAACG
>ERZ778504.2158-NODE-2158-length-11351-cov-6.986455_pt1 | contig 11351 bp, 9 predicted proteins | sample MGYA00510046_ERZ778504 | MGnify/ENA primary metagenome ERZ778504 (study PRJEB29527, sample SAMN07138964) | mouse gut metagenome | material: feces | host: mouse | place: China:Nanjing | collected 2016-01-25 ...
TTTCAAAGTGCTTCGTGACGGCTACGCCAGCGATAGCTGGAACACATATTACTTCGGAAGAAAAATCGACTGAAACTGCGTTGTAATAGGGTGATGCGGGAGGGGCATAGCCTGTTCGTATTCAAGGTCAACGCAATATAACCTGTCGTAGGCGATTGACGCTCGTTTCATCGTCATGCCGTACCTTCACTTCTCGGCCATCGTGTATGTGGAGATAAGCATTTTATCGGTGACCGACGGTGGAAGCTCCGGCAAGCATAGCCGAGCATCTGCAGCAGCGACTCTACCGCTTTATACCCCTAAAAAGTTTTGACGTTGTAAAAAAATTATTAACTTTGTCTCTGATAAGTAACTGTTCAAAATCATTTTGATATCATGACAGAAGTTTTTCTTAGGCGACCGACAGCAAAACAGATGAAATGTAGCCCGCTACATGACTGATGACAAGATGGAAAGCGACAAAAAAAGACTTCGGCATAAATTAAAATGCATATTAATTTTAAACTGTGACTTATGACCGACAACAAAGTAAAACTATCTGCCGTTGATACGCTTGACAGATATCTCGCTGCAAAGCATCTGCGCCGCACTCCCGAGCGATATGCCATCCTTGACATGGTGCTGCGCATGAACAAGCACTTCTACATCGAGACTATATGCCGGGCGATGGCCGACAGCAACTTTCGCGTCAGTCGGGCGACAGTCTACAACACCATCGAACTTTTCACCGAAGCCGGCATCGTCCGCCGACACCGTTTTGGCAACGAGCCCGCTCAGTTCGAGAAAATAGTCGACACTGCCGCCGCCAACCACCAGCACCTCGTGTGCACAAAATGCGGCAAGGTAAAGGAAATAAAGGATCCGGCTCTCCTGAAAGCCCTCTCACAGAGGCGATATCAGGCATTCACCCCCGAATATTTCCAGTTTTATGTCTACGGCACTTGCTCACAATGCAGCCGACGCATGAGACACCGTGCCCGACAAGCTGAAAAATAAGTCAAATATAACATATACAGATTAAAAATGAAAGTTGATATTTTGCTCGGCCTGCAATGGGGCGACGAAGGTAAAGGTAAAGTAGTTGACGTTCTGACACCCCGCTACGATGCCGTAGCACGTTTTCAGGGCGGACCCAACGCCGGACACACTCTCGAATTTGACGGCAAGAAATATGTGCTGCGTTCCATACCCTCCGGCATATTCCAGGAAAATCAGGTCAACATAATAGGCAACGGCGTCGTGCTCGACCCCGTCCTCTTCGAGGAAGAAGCACGAGCCCTCGAGGCATCAGGCATAGATCTGCGGAAAGCGCTTAAAATATCGCGTAAAGTCCACCTCATTCTCCCCACACACCGCCTCCTCGACGCCGCTAACGAAAAAGCAAAAGGCGACGCCAAGATAGGCACGACAGGCAAAGGCATCGGTCCGACCTACACCGACAAAGTGTCGCGCAACGGATTGCGCCTCGGCAACATGGAGAACGGCGACCTCACCGCCTACAACGCCGCCCGCGACCGTCATCTGCGCATTCTCGCATCCATGGGCGAAAATCCCGACATCACAGATCTCGAAGCAAAATGGCTCGATGCCGTCAGATACATCCTCACCTACGACATCATCGACTCCGAATACTTCATCAACGACCTTCTCCGACAAGGCAAGTCAATACTTTGCGAAGGCGCCCAGGGAACACTTCTCGACGTCGACTTCGGCTCATACCCCTTCGTCACTTCATCCAACACCATAAGCGCCGGAGCTTGCTGCGGTCTCGGTGTGGCACCCAACAAAATCGGTGAAGTATACGGCATATTCAAAGCCTATTGCACCCGCGTAGGCTCAGGCCCCTTCCCCACCGAGCTACACGATGAAACAGGCAAAAAAATACGCGACCTCGGTCACGAATACGGAGCAGTCACCGGCCGCGAGCGACGCTGCGGATGGATCGACCTCGTCGCATTGCGCTACGCCATCATGATCAACGGCGTCACACAGCTTATCATGATGAAAAGCGACGTGCTCGACACATTCCCGCAGATCCGCGCATGCGTAGCCTACGAGATTGAGGGCAAGCGCGTCGACACATTCCCATTCACAGTCGACGACTCACGCATCAAACCCGTCTACGTCGACATGCCCGGATGGCTCACCGACATGACTCAGTTCAAAGAAGAATCTCAGTTCCCCAAAGAATTCAGCGACTACATCGCATTCCTCGAACAACAGCTCGGAGTGCCCATAAGAATAGTTTCGATAGGCCCCGACCGCAACCAGACAATAATCCGTAAGTAACATTCAGTACCATGGCAAAGATCAAACCATTCCGCGGCGTTCGCCCGCCACGACAGCTTGTCACAGAAGTTGCCTCGCGCCCCTACGACGTCCTTAACTCCGAAGAAGCTCGTGCGGAAGCCCAGGGTAACCCGAAATCGCTCTACCACATCATAAAGCCCGAAATCGACTTTGAGCCGGGCACCGACGAGCACGATCCCAAAGTCTACGACAAAGCCGTCGAAAACTTCAATAACTTCCAGAAACAGGGCTGGCTCGTTCAGGACGAAACCGACAGATATTACATCTACGCCCAGACTATGGACGGCCGCACCCAATACGGCTTCGTCATCGCCGCCAATGTCGACGACTACATGACCGGCAAAATCAAAAAACACGAGCTCACACGACGCGACAAGGAAGAGGATCGCATGAAGCATGTCCGCATCAACAACGCCAACATCGAGCCCGTATTCTTCGCATTCCCCGACAACGACGTCCTGCAGGACATCATCACGAAAGTCACCGCCGGAGAGCCAGAATACGACTTCGTGGCGCCCGACGGCTTCGGCCACCACTTCTGGGTAATATCCGACAACGATATCATTCAGACCATCACCGCCGAATTTGAAAAAATGCCGTCACTCTACATCGCCGACGGCCATCACCGCACCGCTGCCGCTGCCCTTGTAGGCAATGAGAAAGCGCAAAACAACCCCGGACACCGCGGCGACGAGGAATACAATTACTTCCTTGCAGTAGCATTCCCGGCCTCTCACCTCAAAATCATCGACTACAACCGTGTCGTCAAAGACCTTAACGGCCTCTCCGACCAAGAGTTCATCGCCCGTCTCAAAGAAAACTTCGACGTTGTCGACATGGGCACAGAGATTTATCGCCCCGCCCGTCTCCACAACTTCTCGCTCTATCTCGGAGGACACTGGTATTCGCTCACACCCCACGAAGGCACATACGACGACAATGACCCGATCGGATGTCTCGACGTCACCGTATCATCCGACCTCATACTACGCGACATACTCGGCATCACCGACCTGCGTTCCGACAAACGCATCGACTTCGTCGGCGGCATACGCGGACTCGGCGAACTCAAACAGCGTGTCGACTCCGGTGAGATGAAGGTCGCTCTGGCTCTTTATCCCGTTTCAATGAAGCAGCTGATCGACATCGCCGACACCGGCAACATCATGCCGCCCAAGACCACGTGGTTCGAGCCAAAACTCCGTTCAGGTCTCGTCATCCACAAACTCGAATAATCCATTCTTACGGCATTTAAAGCGTCCGTGCATGGCTTACGCTACAGATGATTAAATATTATAACCACAAGCGAACAAAATCAAGACTGCGGCGTTTCATAATCAAAGACCTGTTAAACTCTTCGACTTATGGAAACAAAAAGCACTCTTTCGACCTGGTTCTCACGCCGCCTTTTCAAACTGTTCAGTCTGACACCGATTTCGCGCTTGCTCTTATAAAGATATAAAATATAATTGTAGCAGACCACATAAAGGATGGACCGACGCACAACGCGTCAAGTCCATCCTTTTTCAGTCTTTAATAGAATTATGGAACTGACCACTACCCCGTTTCGCATATCATCCGACACATATATCCGACGCATAATCAGGCGCTGGCTTGCCCGCTATATACTGCCGCTTATCGCCGCGCTCGCCACTCTCGTCGTTTTGGGCATTGCCGTCAATCCGGCTTTTTTCATCGTCGCGCTCATATTCATATTCATTGTCGCGCCGACCGCCTTGATGTTTGTCTACTACTTCTACGGACTGACACCACGCATCGTAATGCTGTCGACCGGACTCGTCACCGTTTCGGCCGACGAGTCAGCCGTAACGGCCGACATCTCTTTTGACGACCGTCCCTCCCGTAAATTCACCATCCCACTCTCCGGCATCCGCGAGATAACACCCGGCGACTCCATCGACACCATCGTATGCGGCTCCGGACCCGGCGACATCCTGCTGCTCGACAAAAACGCATTCGCATCGCAAGCCGCACGCATCCGCTTTCACAACTACATATTCGACAGCATAAGTGCCGTACAAAAAGAATAGTCATTAAATTACACCCATTCATGAAATTTACATTACAGGCTACCGATAAAAAATCCGGCGCACGAGCCGGCATCATACACACCGACCATGGTGACATTCCAACCCCCATTTTCATGCCGGTAGGCACCCAGGGATCCGTCAAAGCCGTCCATCAGCACGAGCTCCGCGATGACATTGACGCAAAAATAATACTCGGCAACACCTACCACCTCTACCTCCGCCCCGGAACCGATATAATCGAACAAGCCGGCGGCCTCCACAAGTTCAACGGCTGGGAACGCCCCATCCTCACCGACTCCGGTGGCTTCCAGGTATTCTCCCTCTCATCCAACCGCAAGCTCAAGGAAGAAGGCGCATACTTCCGTTCGCACATCGACGGATCTAAACACCTTTTCACCCCCGAAAAAGTTGTCGACATACAACGCTCCATCGGTTCAGACATCATGATGGCACTCGACGAATGCCCTCCCGGCACCTCCGACCGCGCCTACGCCACAAAATCACTCGCCCTGACACACCGCTGGCTGCGCAGAGGCTGGGATCACTTCAACGCCACATCACCACGCTACGGCCACTCTCAGGCATTCTTCCCCATCGTACAGGGCTGCACATACCCCGACCTGCGCCGTGAGTCGGCAAAATTCGTCGCCGACCTCGGTGCCGAAGGCAACGCCATCGGTGGTCTTGCCGTAGGCGAACCGGCCGAAGTAATGTACGACATGATAGAAGTCGTCAACGAAATTCTTCCTGCCGACCGCCCTCGCTACCTCATGGGCGTTGGCACACCCGCAAATATCCTCGAGGCAATCGAGCGCGGAGTCGACATGATGGACTGCGTCATGCCCACCCGCAACGCTCGCAACGGCATGCTCTTCACCTCCCACGGCATCATGAACATGCGCAATAAGAAATGGGCCGACGATTTCTCCCCAATCCAGGAAGACGGTCCGTCATACGTCGACCGCACATATTCCAGAGCCTATCTGCGCCATCTATTCATAGCCGACGAAATCCTCGCTATGCAGATTGCGTCAATCCATAACCTCGCATTCTACCTCTGGCTCGTCACACAGGCCCGTCAGCACATAATGGCCGGAGACTTCGCCGACTGGAAAAAAGCCATCCTCCCAATCCTCACCTCCCGCCTCTGACAATATCCGACCCCGCAAAAAGCGCCCCGTTCCAAATCAAAATACATCCCGATAATAAAACCAAGGTCACTAAGGATTGTAATCCTTAGTGACCTTAATAACTTTAAAGACATTAACAACCTTAGAGAGTGTTTGGATTTAAATCAAATTAAGAAACTGTTTAAATTTATATGATACGGACTTTGAGATAGGCAAAGTGAGATGAATTTTAAGCAGTTTCTTAAAGCCCGATTATTAATTCTTAATCGCCCGAAGCCTTACGGCAGCACCGCCGCCGGGTGCCAGTTCAAGCGTCATCTCACTCTTGTAGTCCACCTTCTTCTCATAGATTTTATACGACTTCGGATTGCTCTTGTAGTCGGCATCCTTTCCGTCCTCATAGACCGTCGCGATATACTTCACGCCCTTCGGCAGAAAGTCAAGTCTGAATTTGGCCTTGCGCGCATTCTCATCCGTAATCGCGCCGACATACCAGTCATCACTGTTCTTGTCCTGACGGGCAACAGTTATATAATCACCCGGTTCAGCCTCAAGATATACCGACGTTCTCCACTCGACAGGCACAACCTTGATAAACTCGAACGCATCCGCATACCTGCGATAGCTCTCCGGCTTGTCACAAGCCATCTGCATGGGCGACGGCATAGTCAGATACAGAGCCAACTGACGGGCGATTGTAGTGCCAGGCTTCGAATTGTTGCCGAACCCATACGATGCCAGATCCGTCTCGACGATACCCGGAGTGTAATCCATCGGCCCTCCCTTCAGACGCGTAAACGGCAATATCGTCGTATGCTCCGGCGGATTGCCGCCCATAGCCTCATATTCGCCGCCACGTGCCGACTCCTGAGCGACCCAGTTTGGCCACGTACGCATCAGCCCCGTAGGCCTTACAGCCTCATGACTGTTCACCATCACCTTATGCTCGGCCGCACGACGCGCCACCTCTATATAGTGGTCATTCATCCATTGCGACGAATGATGCTCGCCACGCGGTATGATATAACCCACATACCCTGTCTTGACGGCATCATAGCCATGCTCGTTCATAAAATCAAAAGCCGCCTCAAGCTGGCGCTCATAATCAGCAGCATTGGCCGACGTCTCGTGATGCATTATCAGCTTGACACCCTTCTCACGCGCATAACGCTCAAGCCCCTCGACATCAAAATCCGGATAAGCCTTGTCAAACATGAAATGACGGTTCTTACGACCCTCGGTCCAAGTCTCCCACCCCTCGTTCCAGCCTTCGACAAGCACACCCTTTATGCCCGATTCGGCGGCAAAATCAATATATTTTTTCACATTCTCCGTGTTTGCCGCATGACGTCCGTTAGGCTTCACCTTCGAGTAATCCGTCACACCCGGACGCGTACTTATATCATCGCTGTAAGCCCACGAATTGCCGCCGAGAAACATCTCCCACCAAACACCCATGAACTTCTGCGGATAAATCCACGACGTATCCGCGATTTTCGACGGCTCGTTAAGATTGTATATCAGTTGCGAAGCCAGAATGTCGCGCGCGTCATCACTGATTATAAGCGTACGCCACGGCGTATTGAACGGTAGCTGCACATAACCGCGCACACCATCCGCACCAGGCGTAAGATGCGATTTAAACCCCGGCTTCTCAACATCCACATCAAGCGCCATCGCAGGATATTCCACCAGAGCAGCCTCATGCAAATTGACATAAACCTTACCCTCCGGATGCTTCATCATCACAGGAGTCTGCACCGCCAGACCGTCAATCAGCGTCGACTCCGAATGACGGGCACGCGGCAACTTCTCGCCAAGCGCACTTATCGGCGACCTCATATACAGAAACTCATCCGTATCATAATCGCCAGGTATGGCAAAAACAGTATAGTCATCAGCAAAATTAAACTCCGTATTCTCTCCCGTCACCGACAGAAAATACAAATCACCACTCTGAGGCAACTCATACCTAAAACCCACACCGTCATCAAACACCCTCACCCTGACATCAAAATCCGGGCCCGACTCTCCTCTGAACCGGCCTACCAGCTCATTATAATGATTTCTGACCTCAGCATACTCACCCCATACAGGCGTCCACACCTCATCAAATTCAACAACCTCCCCAAACTCCACATTATAGCCCTCAGCGATAGCCGTCTCACGAGCCGACAGCCCCAGACCACTCTCCGTCACAACAGGCATACCCTTGTAACTGACACTGTAAACAGCCCGCCCCGCACCATCAACATCCATATTGACAGCAATATCACCGTCAGGCGACGAAACAACAGCCGCGCCGCCGCTGACAGCACAACCGAGACCAAGCACAAAAAGCAGATTTTTCATTTCTAAATACTGATATACTGATTTAAGATAAAAAATTGATAACTGATACACCGAAATCTGAAACATCACAGCGACGACACAGCATCGCCATCCGCAACAGAAAAACGGTTTACAAAGATAAAAAAACTTTTCGCAAAAATGCGTCAAAAACATACACCATATCCCCCTCAACCAACATTATTACCAATTTTATCAAATACCTTCACCATCACCCGCCCTCACTGACAAATCAACAGCAAAAATCATCTCACCCACCCAAATCCCACAACACATCACAAATACACATCACAAATTCTTGCAGGCCCTCTCAAATTCACACAAAATCCGCCCCTAATCTCAAAAAAACTCAAAAAAACTCGCAAAAACAAAAAAAATAAATTACCTTTGCACAGCAAAAAAGCAAAAACCCAAAGGAGAGATGCTCGAGTGGCTGAAGAGGTTCGCCTGGAAAGCGGATATAGGCCAAAAGCCTATCGCGGGTTCGAATCCCGCTCTCTCCGCAAGATAGACACGTTGGTTATCAGTTAATTAAGACTGAAAAACTGCGTGTCTATCTCCTTTTTGGAGGCCATAGTTGGCTTAAAAAAACCTCCGATGCCGAAAGTTGACGGAGTTTGCGGATGTTTACCGAAAAATGTTTGCGAACGATTCTCGCAAACAACCCCAGCACCCATTCCAGAACGACATCGAGGAAAATTTTTTAAGCCTTATGGTAAGAACAATATTCTACCTCGACACCCGCAGTCAGCGATTTAAATCCGTGGTTATGAAGCAGATGCTCTTGCACCTACCGACGAGAAACCCAGGGAGAAGAAGCCGAGAGAAGACCCGAATACATTCTTAAAGTGGTTCGACCGCTTCATGGAGCGCAAGAAAGGTCGTACCCACAGCATCTATGATGCCCTCGGCTTAGAGGCGGTGCCGGAAAGCCGATAGACAGAAGAGAGCGGAGGACGTGGCTACAAATGAGCAAAGAGAATTTTCGTACCAACGAGAGCAGAGGCAATCTCGCCTTACTATGCCGAGTGCAGCCAAACTTGGGCGAAGCCAACATCGCCCAAAACGAAAAGTCCCTATAAAACAAGACCCCTCGGAAGTGTCCGAAGGGTCGTATGAGTTAGCGATTGAAGCCTTTTGGTAGAGACCTTAGGCTCGATTCTTCGCCAAGCAAAGCGCCAGTGGCGATGACACGAAAGCGCGGCGGCGATGCCGCATTACGTAATTATATTATACTGGGATGTTCGGATGTTCATCCAATTAACCCCAATTTTTTCATACCTTCTTCTGCGCAATCACAATCTTTTCTCGAACGAGAAGGTCCTTCATTAATTAATTCTTGGCAGAAAGCTACAAGAGCAAGAATCCCATTGTTTGCGACTCCATAAGTATCCTCAGGAATAACACAATTTGCCAGAGCGCAAAACTCTTCTGCCAAGATAATTTTCAAATCATCATCCCATATCTCATAAAATCGAGTGTTATCTTTAAGCCATTTCATAATTGTGTAGTCTTCACACATCTTCATGAATTGGTCCATCGGTAAGTTTTGACCCTTATCTACAAGAGAAAGAAGATCATAGGTTAGCAAGGTAAATATACCCGGCTGGAATTTAATAGACATCTTATTTGTATGTGTCATATAAATAGTTTTAGTTGCACTCAATATTAAGCGTGCGCAAATATACAAATATTCAGCGAACTACACAATCTTTATTAAAGTAAAACTTTATGCTTTGCATTGAAGTAATGGTTGAAGTAATGATTAATCCCAGTCGTTTAGGTTATCAATAAATTGGTCGAGGTCCATTTCGTCAAAGAAACCCGACAACTCGCCCTTGTTCTCGTTATAGTCGAAGTCAACCCAGCCGTCATATACCGGGTCGCCATTGTAGGTGCCTAAATCGTCGTATTCGCCTGTAATAAGTTAGCGATTGAAGCCTTACGGTCGAGACCTTAGGCTCGATTTACGAAAGCGCGCCGGTGCCGCAACTCCATAAACTACATTTGATGTTCATATAACTGTGGCTCAATATCAGGAGAATTATGGAAGCATTGGTGTAAACAGAATAGACAGAAAGCAATTAATAGTATAATACATATACCCTTTAAGAACCAATCCCAAGCCGTCTTTACACCATTTTTAATTGAATTTTTGTTGTCTTTAATAAAAGTAAAAATTCCCAAAACGATGAAGATGCCTAAATATATAAGAAAGCCGCCAACAAATATATATTCAAGTATTGTGCTGTTTTCAGATATAAAATCCCCCGTTAGGTAAACCACATTTTTAACAGCAGATAAAGACCATAGCCATTTAATTAGAAATACAATCCCACTAAGTAAACCTATGAAAATAGCTGCGACAAAAAAGCATCCCATTGTAACACTTCCAGTATCGGCAACCTTATTCCATAGTTTTGAGAGATAGTCTTTCATTAGTCCCAGTCGTTTAAGTTGTCTATATATTGGGCGATGTCGGTTTCCTCAAAGAGATCCGACAACTCTCCCGTGTTCTCGTTATAGTCGAAGTCAACCTAGCCGTCATGTACTGGGTCGGCGTTGTAGGTTTCTAAATCATCCATAGAATTATGCTACGGCTAAGATTTTAAGTTCTATGTTTTCTAATTCATCTTTGACGATTTTATAATTTGAAAATTGCATTTTTCAGCAATTTCCATATATCCCATATTCTCCATAAGATATAGGTGGAGAATCATGTATTGCTCCTCGCTCAAAATTTCTTTGAAGCGAGGTTGCAAAGCGATATACAATGCTTTGTAGAGGTCGAGTTTATTCTTTTTGATATTCATAATGAGTTAGCGATTAGAGCCTTACGGTCGAGACCTTAGGCTCGATTTACGAAAGCGCGCCGGTGCCGCAACGTCCTAAAATAACTGATTGAGTAAAAAAACGTAACCGGGTAGATTATCTATTATTAATCCTTAATATTATGTATTATTTCTTCTAATAGAGTGTCGATTTGATTACGTAAGTTCTCTATTTCTTGTATGATTAAATCTCGCTTTTCAATAGATTGCCTAACTTCGGCAACTATTCGTTCCCGAACATTTTTATCGGGATAGTATAGTGGGAAATCAAGGAGTTGCGAAACAAATATATTTGTCATATTGCCTTTGCCCTTTTTGAATTTCTCCACACAAAATTGAAAGTAAAATGAGTGCATAAAGAAATTCAAATATTCGGTATCGGTATCTTTTTTGGGGTGAATTTTCATTATAAATTGACTTGTGATACAATCCGCATCACAATCAAAAATACATGAGCGCCCTATTGAGCCTTCACCGGATGCTATTAATAGAATATCACCTTTTTCAACCTTTAACTTTTGATTCTTATTATAGAACTCCGCTGAAATTGGTGTAAGCACAGAATCTACAAAACCGGTCAACTTAATTGAATTTGTATTGATGTAAAATAGATCTGAGTCCTCTTCTGTCCGTTCCTGAAAATGGTTGACTCGATTTGGTATGTTTACTGATATTGGTTT
>ERZ778504.2169-NODE-2169-length-11289-cov-3.720046_pt1 | contig 11289 bp, 9 predicted proteins | sample MGYA00510046_ERZ778504 | MGnify/ENA primary metagenome ERZ778504 (study PRJEB29527, sample SAMN07138964) | mouse gut metagenome | material: feces | host: mouse | place: China:Nanjing | collected 2016-01-25 ...
CCGAGGACTGGTCGTTTAAATTTACCGCACGGGTCACGCTGTCGCTCTTTTCGGCTTCGCCCGTCACGTCCTTGTATCTGACCTCTACGTCGGCAAGCTTGCCTTCGGCGCTGTCGGAAAGTATTATTTCATAGAGTGCGGATACGCAGAGGGAGGAACCTATTTCGCCTGCGTCGGCTTTTTCGTTATTGAAATCGTCCTCCGAAATGAGTTTCGTGTCGTAGCCTATAAGCCTGTATTTATTTACGGCGGAGGTGAACGTTACGCCTGCCTTTGCGTCCTTCGCAACGGTGAAGAGGTTGCTTTTCAGCTCTTCTATGAAAATTTTTCTCGCCTCTTTTTCGTTGTCGCAGTAGGCGTAATTTCCGTTTCCGCTCTTTGCGAGCGTCTCTAATAAATCGTCTCTCGTGTTGCCCATTCCAACGCCTATAACCGAGAGGTAGATATTCGTTTTCGCCTTGTCCTGAATAAACTCTTTGAGCGCGTCGGTCGAGCTCATTCCCACGTTGAAGTCACCGTCGGAAATGATTATCACTCTGTTGTTTCCGCCCGTTATGAAGTGCTTTTGCGCAACGGCGTAAGCTCTTTCGATGCCTCCGCTTCCGTAAGTGGAGCCCGAAGCCGTCAGCGAAGATATCGCTCTTTCGATTTCCGCTTTGCCCTGAGCGGAACATTCTCCGCCGTCAAGCACGGTGTCTACTCCGCTCGCGTACGTTACTATTGAAACAAGGTCGCGTTCGCCCAGCTCGTTCAAAAGCATTTTAAGTCCCTTTTTCGCAAGACCAAGTCTGCTGTCGCCCGACATCGAACCCGAAACGTCGATGAGGAAAACGTAGTTCGCGTTGACGTATTCTGTGTCGTATTCCGCTGTTTTAAGCCCTACGGACAGGAGCTTTCCCTCTTCGTTCCAGGGGCAGGGGGAGAGCGCTGTCGTCAGCGCGACGGCTTTGTCCTCGGGCTCGTCGAAGCCGTAGTCGAAGTAATTTATCATCTCCTCTATGCGCACGCCTTTCGCCTCTACTTCCACACCGCGTTCAATCTGGTTTCTTACAAGTGAATACGAAGCCGTGTTTCTGTCAAGCGAGAAGTAGGAGGACGCCTGATCGGAAACGCTTGTGAAATCCTGTTCTTTGACGGCGTCGTAAACGTAATTTCCGCCTTCGGTGTTTGCGTCCGGAATTTCAAACCAAAAACCGCCGTTCGGCGCTCCGCTGTTGTCGGGAGCCCGTGAAAAGCATCCGCTTATCAAAGTGCAGGAGACTGCAAGGACCGCAATGCAGGATAACAATTTTTTCATAATTTCACCTCTTAAAATATTTTCTGACAATAAAACGATTCGACTTGTGCGTTTGTCCCGTATTTTTCAAAAATTTTCCAAAAAAATTTATTTTACTATCAGGTAGAGGTATTTTATATACGCCTCTTCGTCGGGTGACGAGATGAAAAAGTAATATTTCACGCCGTTGTACGAAACGTGCAGTTTAAACTCCGGTTCGCCGTTTTCGCCCGTTTGTTCGGTGAGGTAATATTCGGCTCCGTTAAAGTAATATTTAGTTCCGCCGTAATAGTCTTTAAGCTCGCTGTAAATGAGATTTTCTTCCGTAAATTCGACGTAAATTTTTGTTCTGTCGCGGTTAAGCCCGTATCTTAGCTCGCTATCTGCTTCCACGAGGAAGAGTTTACCGTCCTTATATCCGGCTTTACAGCCGCTTACCTGTGCGTTGTCGGCTACCGCTAAGTTCTGTAAAAATATCAGCGACTTATCCAAGGACGAAACGGAATAGGCGTCGGCGTTCCTCGATTCGAGTTCGCTGTCGGAGTAGAATCTGAAAATGCTTTCCGACGGCGGAGAAGTGCCGCTGTCTGTCGAGCCGTCCGTCTTTTTAAATAAATCGGTTTTTAAAATTACGGTGAGCGAAAGTGCAAACACCAGCAAAAAGCTTGCCGCAACCGAAGCGAACTTCAAAAATTTCGGCATAGCTCTTTTTTCGGTGCGGACGTATTTTTTCGCGTCGCCCGTTATATTGTCGGGAGTATTTACGCCTTTGAAATACTCTTCGAACTCTTTTTCAAGTTTATCATCTTTCATTCGACACCTAATAAACGATTTGAACTATTCGTTTGTCCCGCCGTAAAGCAATTCTCTGAGCCGTGCTTCGGCTTTTTCTTTTAACCGCTGTACTGCGGATTTGCTCATTTCAAGTTCCGAGGCGGCTTCTCTCACCGTCATATCGAGATAGTAAATCAGATAAAGTATCTTCCTTTCTTCGGGTTCGAGCTTTGACATCGCCTGTTCGAGCATAATCGCGTTTTCGCGCTTTTCGGGCGAGTAGTCGAGCGAGGAGAGAGAGTAAAAGGCTTCTTCGCTCACCTCGTTTCTTATTTTTTTCGCTTTGATAAAATCGAGCGCGGTATTGCGCACGATTTTTGTAAGCCAACCGCAGGGATTATCGCACCAACTGTATTTTTTTGCAAACCGCGCGATCTTGACGAAACTGTCGTGAAGAACGTCTTCGGCGTAATCCCTGCCGACAAGGCTGAAAGCCACGGCGTACATCTTTCCGCCTGCCAAAGCGTAAATACCGTCAAGACAGTCGGCGTTGCCCTTTGCCACGGCGAAAATGAGGCTATTAAGTTTTTCGCCGTCGTTCGTCTGCATAGTTATATTGTGTAATATTAATGTCCGTTTGTCAATAATTTACTTGCAAAAACAGCTTAAAAAGAATATAATAGCGGTGATGAAGTTTTATAAAATGCACGGAATAGGAAACGATTACATATATTTCGATTGCTTCAAGGACAAAATTTTCGATCCCGAAAAACTTGCCGTCCGCCTTTCGGACAGGCATTTCGGCATAGGCGGAGACGGAATAATACTTCTCTGCCCGTCGGATAAAGCCGATATCAGAATGCGTATGTTCAACGCCGACGGCTCGGAGGGCAGAATGTGCGGAAACGGCATACGCTGTTTAAGCAAGCTTGCCTGTATTTTAGGCTACGTCAAGGGCAGGAGCTGTACCGTAGAGACGCTGTCGGGTGTAAAGAAAGCCGAATTCATAATTTCGGGGAACGATGTCGAAGCCGTCCGCGTAGATATGGGCGCGCCGAAACTTTGCGGAAATGAAATACCCTCGCTCTTTACGGGCGAAACCGTCGTAAATAGGCCTCTGACTGTCGGGGGCAGGCAGTACGGGGTAACGCTCGTCAATATGGGCAATCCGCACTGCGTCGTGTTCGAAGACCCCGACACAACGGATATCGAAACGGTGGGAAAACTTTTCGAAAACCATACCGCTTTTCCCGACAGGGTCAATACCGAATTCGTTAAGGTTATCGATAAAAACAGGCTTAAAATGCGCGTCTGGGAGAGGGGGAGCGGAGAAACGTTCGCCTGCGGAACGGGCGCGTGCGCCTCGGCGGTCGCTTCCGTTTTGAACGGGCTTTGCGACAGGGACGCGGATATTACCGTCTGCCTTCTCGGCGGAGAGCTGAAAATACGCTTTTCCGACACGGTGTATATGACGGGCGGAGCTACGCTCGTATACACGGGCGAGATAAGAATTTAAAACAAGAGATTACATAGAGTTAAAACGCCGATAAATTTGCGAGGTATTTATTTTGGTAAAATACGTTTTCGTAACGGGTGGCGTCGTTTCGGGGTTAGGCAAGGGCATAACCGCGGCGTCGCTCGGCAGACTTTTAAAATGCAGGGGATATAAGGTCGCCTGCCAGAAGCTCGACCCGTATATCAATATCGATCCGGGCACTATGAGCCCCTTTCAGCACGGAGAAGTGTTCGTTACCGAGGACGGCGCGGAAACCGACCTCGATTTAGGACATTACGAAAGGTTTACGGACGAAAATTTAAATAAATTTTCCAACCTCACAACGGGCAAAGTTTACTGGAACGTTTTAAACAAAGAGCGCAACGGCGAATATCTCGGTCAGACTGTGCAGGTTATTCCGCATATAACGAACGAGATAAAGTCGTTCATTTACAACGTCGGGAAGACGGCAGGCGCGGACGTGGTTATAACCGAAATCGGCGGAACGATAGGCGACATAGAGGGGCAGCCGTTTATCGAGGCGATAAGACAGGTTGCGCGTGAAGTCGGCAGGGAAAACTACTGCTTTATCCACGTCACTCTCGTGCCCTATATTTCGGGTTCGGAGGAGTTCAAATCCAAGCCTACTCAGCACTCGGTAAAAGAATTGCAGGGTCTGGGAATCAATCCCGATATAATTATCGCAAGAGTCGATAAGGCAATGCCTCGGGACGTGCGTGAAAAAATTGCGCTGTTTTGCAACGTGGACGAGGGTTGCGTTATAGAAAACCTGACACAGCCCGTTTTGTACGAATGTCCCGTTATGCTTGAAAAATGCAATTTTTCGTCAATCGTTTTAAAAAGGCTCAATCTCGTTCGGGGTAAGATAGACCTTACGGAATGGAACGCTATGCTTAAACGCATAAAGGAGAGGAACAGGACGGTAAAAATTGCGCTATGCGGTAAATACGTTCAGCTTCACGACGCGTATCTGTCCGTAGCCGAAGCGCTTGCGCACGGCGGTTATGAAAACGGCGCGAACGTAGAGATAAGCTGGATAGACACGGAGCAAGTCAATTCGCAAAACGCAGACAGGCTTTTAGGCGGAGCCGACGGTATAATAGTGCCGGGAGGCTTCGGCGAAAGAGGTATAGAAGGTATGCTCGAATGCGCACGTTACGCACGCGAGCGGAACGTGCCGTATCTGGGCATATGTTTAGGAATGCAGACGGCGGTAATCGAGTTTGCAAGAAACGTTTTAGGCTTTAAAGACGCCAACTCCGCGGAGTTCGATTCGGGTTCGGAACATATGGTCATCGATGTCATTGCGGACAACTGCGCAAAGAAAGTCGGAGGAACTATGCGTTTAGGCGCATATGAATGTAAAATCACAGGCGAAAAACTTAAATCGGTTTACGGCTCTGACACGGTATGCGAACGCCACCGCCACCGCTACGGCTTCAATTCCGCTTACGGAGAAGCGTTCGGAAAGGCGGGTATGAAAATTTCCGCCGTTTCTGCGGACGGCAAGACGGAAGCCGTCGAACTGCCCGAAAATAAATTCTTCATAGGCGTGCAGTTTCATCCCGAATTTAAGTCCAGACCGCAGTCGGCGCACCCTCTGTTCCGTGAATTTATAAAAGCAAGTCTTGCTTTCTCTGAACTTTGCAAATAGAGTATGTATACAAGGTATAAAAATATATGAAATTCAATGAAAACTTTAAAAATATAGCAGAAAATTATCTGTTCGCGGAGGTCACGGACAGAACGAAGAAATACGCTTCGGCTAATCCCGATAAAAAGATTATAAAGCTCGGCATAGGCGACGTGACGCTTCCGCTCGCGCCTGCCGTTATAAAAGCTATGCACGGCGCCGTGGACGAAATGGCGGACGCAAAAACTTTTAAAGGCTACGGCCCCTACAAGGGGTATTCTTGCCTGCGTGAAAAAATTCAGAGCTATTACCGCTCTTTCGGCGTGGAAGTCGAAGTTGACGAAATTTTCGTCTCAGACGGTGCGAAGTCGGATCTTGGCAATATTTTAGATATCTTTGCAAAGGACAATACGGTGCTCGTCTCCGATCCCGTTTATCCCGTTTACGTCGATACAAACTTAATGGCAGGGCGCAAGGTAATTCTTGCCGACGCGACGGAAGAAAACGGTTTTCTGCCTATGCCCGATAAAAAGGTAAAGGCGGATATAATTTATATCTGTTCGCCTAATAACCCGACGGGCGCCGCTTACACCAAGGCGCAGCTTAAAGAGTGGGTCGATTATGCAAACGGCATAGGCGCGGTGATTCTCTACGACGCGGCTTACGAGTGCTTTATCGAGGATAATTCGCTTGCGCGTTCGGTTTATTCGGTGGACGGTGCAAAGAGCTGTGCTATAGAGTTTTGCTCGTTTTCGAAGATGGCGGGCTTCACGGGTACGCGTTGCGGTTATACCGTAGTTCCCAAAGCGCTCGGCGACGCAAATAAAATCTGGTACCGCAGACAGGCTACCAAATTCAACGGCACTTCGTACGTCGTTCAGAAGGGCGCTGAGGCGGCCTTTTCGCAGGAGGGACAGCGTCAGATAAAGGCAAATATCGGCTTTTACAAGGAAAACGCAAAGCTGATTTCCGAATGTATGGACAGACTCAAAATAAAGTACACGGGCGGTAAAAATTCGCCGTATATCTGGCTGAAATGTCCCGACGGAATGAACAGCTGGCAGTTTTTCGACTGCCTATTGGAAAACGCGCAGGTGGTCGGAACGCCCGGTTCGGGCTTCGGCAGAAACGGCGAGGGCTTTTTCCGCCTTACGGCGTTCGGCGGAAGGGAAGAAACGGAAGAAGCGCTTGAAAGAATTGAAAAACTTTTTGCAAAATAAGGTGTTTTATGATAGGAATATACGAAAGGGGAGCAGGCGTGCTTTGCGCGATTTCTTCGCTCCCGAACGAGTACGGAATAGGTTCGCTCGGCGACGAGGCTTACGAATTTGCACGGCTTTTGAAAAAGGCGGGCGTTAAATACTGGCAGATTCTGCCCACCGTTCAGACGGGTTACGGCGACAGCCCCTATCAGTCGGTCTGCTGTTTTTCGGGCAATCCGTATTTTATCGATTTGAAAGCTCTGCACAGAAACGGGCTTCTGGACGAAGAGGAACTGCAATCGGCTGTAATGCCGGAGGGCGATATCGACTACGCGAAGCTGTACGAGTGCAGGTTCAATCTTCTGCGCCTTGCCTATGCAAGGTTCAACGTCAGGGATAAGGATTTCACCGCGTTTGTCGAGAGCAGGGAATTCGACGACTACGCGCTGTTTATGTCTTTGAAATCGCGCTACGGCGGTACTTTCGATACTCTGCCCGACGCGTACAAATACAGAGAAAAGCTTGCAATGCTCGAATTCAGACGTTCGGTAATGAAGAGCGACTTTTTATTCTGGCAGTTCGTGCAGTTTGTTTACAGACAGCAGTGGAACAAGTTGAAGGCTTACGTCAATTCGCTGGGCATAAAGATAATCGGCGATATTCCGCTTTACGTCGCGTACGACTCGTCCGACGTGTGGTCGCACCCCGAACTTTTCAAGCTCGATAAAAATCTCCGCCCGACTCTTGTGGCAGGCGTTCCGCCCGATTATTTTTCAGAGAGCGGTCAGCTTTGGGGCAATCCCATTTACAACTGGGAAGTTATGTTCGAGGACGGCTTCGACTGGTTCGTAAAGCGCATAGAAAAGGCGAAGAATCAGTTCGATATCGTAAGGATAGACCATTTCAGAGGGCTTGACAGATATTACGCCGTTCCTGCGGACAAAGAGGACGCGACGGAGGGCGAATGGATGCAGGGTCCTTCCGTGAGGCTGTTCTACGAAATAAGAAGAAAGATAGGCGACGTGAATATCATTGCCGAAGATCTGGGAATTAGCGACGCAGGCGTAACGAGGCTTATAGAAAGAACGGGCTTCCCCGGAATGAAAGTTTTGCAGTTCGCGTTTGATAATAATCCTTTTAACGCATATCTGCCAGAAAATATAAGGGAAAACAGCGTAGTCTATACGGGCACGCACGACAACGATACGACGCTGGGTTATCTCAACGCAATGACGGATGAAGAATTTAAAGACTTCAAAACACAGCTCCGCGCCGCGCTGAAAAGCGAAAACGTAGTATATCCTTTCGTGACGAGGGAGCAGGCGGTATGGGCTTTGAACGTCTGCGCGCTCGCGTCGGGCGCAAATATCGCAATTCTGCCCGTGCAGGACGTAACGGGACTTGACGGCAAGGCGAGAATGAACGTGCCTTCCACTCCCGACGGAAACTGGAAATTCCGTATGGATAAAATGCCTTCGCGCCGAAGCATAGCTCTCTTAAAGCGCGCGATAAACGATTATAACAGATAGTAAAAAAAGTTGAAAGTATCGGCTTTCAACTTTTTTTAAAACAATGCGTTGTTTATAAGAAAAAAAGTATCTTATTAAGCGAAGATATCTTTACGGTAATAAAATGAGTTTAGAAAGAAAATTAAAATCGGCAATAAAGGCGAACGATGCTTCAAAAATCAAAAGCGTTTTTGAAGAGATTTACTATGAATATGGTAAATTAGTCGGTTTTATAATTTCAAAATACGTTTCGAACAGAGCGGATATAGAAGAAATAATAAACGACGTCTTTATTTCGTTTTCTTTAAGAATGTTCAAAACGGAAATAAAAAATATAAAATTTTATCTTGCCGTTATTGCTAAAAACGCTACGCTGAAATTTATACGCAGACAGGGCAGATTTGAGACGGTAGAGTATTGCGAGGAATACGGGCGCGTAAATGAAAATGAAAGCCTTTTCTACGATGATTTTTTATCCTGTGCGTATAAAAATTTGAAGGAAAACGAAATCAATATCCTGTTGTTGCATTTAGTTCACGGTTACACCTTCGTTGAAATTGCTCAACGATATAATACGCCTGTTTCTACGGTAAGTTCGATTTATCACCGTTCTATAAAAAAATTAAGGAAGAGTTTAAGCTGATATGAAAAAATTCAATAATTTTAAAGACAATAATTCGATTTTACTTGATTTTAAAAAAATAGATAACGAAGTGAGCGAAATTATAAGCGATGCAACGAAAAGCAAACAACGCAAATTCAAAAGTTTAAAAATCAGAACTTGTCTTAAATACGCAATCTGCGTTATGCTAACCTGTGCGATATCTGTCGGCGCAACCGTTTTGGTTATGGGCAGTACGATGAAAACGAAAAGCACGCAGGCTACGATAGATAAGCCGATCGGCGATATAGCAGGCAACATAAGCCCTGCAAAGGACAGTTTCTATACAGAAAATTACTTTGACAGTTTTATAGCTTTTTCCGGCGGAAGTATTGAATTTTTGCACACGGACGAATTGCTTAAAACAAATTTAATCGACGAAGAAAGCAAACAGGAAATAAAGGCATATAGCGATCGGAATACTCATAATCCGTTCTTTAACGTTTATCTGGGAATTAAGGACGGCAAAGATACCGTGGTTTTAACTCATATGGATGCGCCCTATGAAGTTTTTGTCTATGAAAGTAAACTCGGATATTCTCTGTCCGATATCGTAAACAAGTTCGAAATATTAAGCGGTAAAAAACTTTCGCAGGAATTTTTGAAATCTTCCGTATTTTACGAGGGCTTCAATTATGAGATGGGCGGAATAACAATGCGGTTTGTACAGGGCTATTCCGACGGATTTACCAAAAGATTTCTGGTCGAGTACTATTCGGCAATTATAGACGGAATGCTTTACGTCTTGCCGAGCAGTCAGATAAAATAATAACGTTAAAATAAAAGCCGTTCGGCAGATTGCCGAACGGCTTTTATTTTTAGAGTTCGCGTAAGTCGATTATTTCAATAATTTTCCCCTGTTTTTCAGCATAGCTTAAAGTGTAGAAAGTCCCGCCTTTCTTTTCACCGTTGAAAACGGCTATAACCAAATCGCTTTTGTCAACCATATACCTATTGCGCTTAAAAAGACAGCCGTTGAAATACTTATCCGAAACCAAAGTAACTTTATCGGCGCTTTTCAAAATTTCGTAGTTTCTCTTTTCGTCCTCAAAGCTCCATCTTACGGAATAATCGGGATACGGCATAGCACATTCGAGCGTTATGGGAAATTTTGCTTTGAGCTTTAAAATAATTTCCGCAAAGTCTAAGTCAACGCCGAGCGACATACCCGAAATAAATTGAGTTGCGCCCTGCTCGATAGCAAACACGATTTTCGATTGCAGAGCCGTAAGATAGGCGTTGCGCTTTTCTTCGTCCTTAAAATAATCAAACGGAAATCCGTTGGGGCGGTGCCCCGTACAGCAACAATATTTTTTCATAAATCAATGAGTCCTTTTTTTATTTATCTTTTCACAGCAGAAATATTTTACTGTACCATTCCCAAGTATCTTTGAGAAAATTCAAAGCCCTTTCTTTCCCTAAAACACAAATTAGGCAAATAATGTATACAGCTAATATCGCAATGGTTATCACAAAAAATAGCATCAAATTGTGTAAAGCCAAACTTATCATTGAATTAAGATCTTCATTTTCGTCTTGCTTTAAATGCTCCCCGTTCAGTTTTTTTCCTGTTCTGAAATTACGTTTTTTCATTGTTTTTTCCTTTTTAGTGTCAGTTTTTCATAAATTAATCTAAAATGTTAAAACTAAAAATAGTTTACAACAATAAACTATTTTTTGTTAAGCGTTTCCCATTAGAAACTAATATTTTGTTTTGCTTCGTTAGACTTATAACAAGTGTTTACTGTTGGAAACGCTTGGAGGTTATAATGAAGCTAATCGAAGCAATTGGTATAAGATTGGATAATTTAATAGATGAAAATAATACGACAATATATAGTTTGGCAAAAGATACGGGTGTACCGCGTTCAACCGTATGGAAAATTATTCACCCCGATTTAACGCGAGTTAAAACCGTCAAAATCGATACTATTTATCAACTTACCGACACTCTCGGAATTACTTTAAGTCAATTTTTTGATAATCCCATATTTAATGAAGTAAATGATTAGTTAATTTAAGAATTAAAAAAGTGTGCTTCAAATGAAGCACACTCGGAAATGCACGTCATTTGAAATTTTTGCAACAAAACTCAAATAAATAAATCGCTTAAAGGCTATCGTGCATATCCTACAATGTAGAATATGCCTCTAAGCAATTTTTTATTAGAAAAGTTTTGTTGCGGTTTTATTTTAACACAGGCAAATTAAAAAAGCAAGTGCAATAATGCACTTGCTTTTTAAGTATTTTAAATGACTGTAAAGTATTAGCGTCACTCCTGTGAACTTTTGAATATTCTTGTGCAGAGGACGGTCATATCGTCGGTAACTGACTTTGCGCGTTCCTTTGCGGCGTTTAAAAGAGTGTCTGCAAGGTTCTGCGGATTTAAAGGTTTAAGCCCTTGCAGGTATTCGTACAGTTCCGTAGACGAAGGGAATGCGGAAGTTATTCCGTCGGACATAAACACCACAATGTCGCCCTCTCTGAGCTGTTCGGTGCAGACGGTGGGGCGCAGATTTTCGAGAATACCTAACGGCAGGCTCTGGCTTTCCAAAACCTTTATTTCGCCCTCGCGCACGATAATTCCCGCGGGCGAGCCGATTTTGACGAAGTCCGCCATGCCCGTGTTAAGGTTTATTGCGGCGATATCTATGCAGGTAAATCTCTCGTCGCGGTTGAACGACAGAAGCTTGTTAATAGTTTTCAACACGGTGCCTTC
>ERZ778504.2171-NODE-2171-length-11276-cov-4.741378_pt1 | contig 11276 bp, 12 predicted proteins | sample MGYA00510046_ERZ778504 | MGnify/ENA primary metagenome ERZ778504 (study PRJEB29527, sample SAMN07138964) | mouse gut metagenome | material: feces | host: mouse | place: China:Nanjing | collected 2016-01-25 ...
CGAAAGAGATATCCCGGTAGCTGTAGCCCTTTCCGTGCAGCGCGTTATACCCCCTGGTCAAATGATAGGCCGCCCTGCACAGACAGTAGAAGGAAGGCTCCGCCTTTCGCTTCATCATATCCACAATGCTTCTGTAATTCTTCGGACGAAGCGGCATGATATAGCCAAAAGACTCCCCGAAGGCGCGGAAAATCATATCCTGCGGCCACAGGAAAGAATCGTCCGGCGCGCCGCTCTGAATCAGATTATCCAGAATTTCCTTCTGGTTTTTGGTGGCGGTGTTCTTATAATACCACTTCAAGGCATAAAGCTTATTTTCCGATTCTACCGAATACACTTCCCCCTGCCCGCCTGCGCCGAGCATCTGTTTTACCGTATATTTGCTGCCGCTCTCAGAAGTGAGAACCGTCCCGCTCTTCAGCTGTCCTTCCATGTTTCCTCCATGTCAGAGCCGTTACTGCCCGCTCTCTGTTCCACTCACTCCACGCAATAAATGCGGCACCGGCAAACAATCCGCCACACAGAATCCGGCTGGCACTGTTCCCGGAAAATGCCAGACAAAACTGAAGCACCGCCCCGGCAGAGAGACACAGCCCTGCAGCCAACGCTCTCGTCACTTTCATCTTACCCCACCATCCTGCGTCCTACACAATTACTTTCTTCGGACACTTCTCCTTACACGTCCCGCACCCGGTACATTTCTCCTGATCAATAATGGCGTGAAAATCCTCGATCACGATCGCGTCCGCCGGACAGTTCTTCTTACAGAGCTGACAAGCGATACAGCCCACGTCGCAGGCCTTCATGGTCACAGGCCCCTTTTCCTTGGAGCTGCATGCCACCACGTGCTTCGCGTCGTAGGGAATCAGCTCGATCAAATGCTTCGGACATGCCGCCACGCACTTGCCGCACGCTTTGCACGCTTCCCTATCTACCACGGCCACACCGTTCACCACATGAATCGCGTCAAAGGGACATGCTTTCACGCAGTTCCCGAACCCGAGACAGCCGTCATTACATGCCTTTGGTCCGCCGTTTGGCACGAATGCCGCCATCGCGCAGTCCTGCACGCCCGTGTAATCATAATCCACGCGGGTGCGCTCCTTGTCTCCCCGACACTTCACAAACGCCACCATACGCGTGCTCTCACCTGCCTCCACGCCCATAATCTGCGCCACCTGCGCGCCCACCTTCTCGCCGCCCACAGGACAAGCGTTTGTCGGCGCTTCGCCCTTCACAATCGCGGCCGCCAGGCCGGAACACCCCGCATAGCCGCAGCCGCCGCAGTTATTTCCCGGAAGGACGCCCAGAATGGCCTCCTCCCGCTCGTCCACATCCACCTTAAATTTAATTCCGGCCACACCGAGGAACAGGCCCACAAACAGACCGACCGCTCCCACAATCCCCGTAGCCATCAAAATTCCCGCTATATCCATGCTTACCTCCCATAATTCAGATTCCGCGGAGAATGCCGCATTTTTGGCATTCTCCCATGTGAGATATAGTACTTCTTGGCATCCGTCCTATGGCGGGATGTCTTTAGAAGTACTTCTCACATTGTTATAGTAATCCGGAAAAACCGCAGAACGCGATCGCCATCAAGCCCGCCGTCACGAGTACAATCGGCATCCCCTGGAAGGATTCCGGTATATCATTATATTTCAGCTTCTCCCGGATTCCCGCCAGAATAATGATGGAAATGGTGAATCCGACCGCCGTTGCAAAGCCATTGACCACTCCGGTCAGGATTCCGTAATTCTTCTGCACATTAGTAAGCGCCACACCGAGCACCGCGCAGTTGGTGGTGATCAGAGGCAGATACACACCCAGCGACTGATACAGTCCCGGTATAAATTTCTTCAAAAACATTTCCACAAACTGTACAAGCGCCGCGATAACCAGAATGAACACAATGGTCTGTAAGTACGCGATATCAAAGGGAACCAGAATAAACTGATAAATCGCTCCCGCCACCGCCGAGGCCAGCGTGATGACAAAGATAACCGCCACGCCCATGCCCGTCGCCGTCTCCGTCTTTTTGGACACGCCGAGGAAGGGACACAGTCCCAGAAACTGGCTTAACACCACATTATTGACAAGGGAGGATGCAATCAAAATCACCAACAATTCTTTAAGCATTGTTCTTCCCCTCCTCTCCCGCTTTCTCGTCAATCAGACGTTTCGCGCAGCCCGTGTCCGCACAGTTCATGCAGTCGCTGTTACAGCCGGACTGTATCTTTGACATATCCTTTCCTTTTCTCTCCCCGGCAATCTTCACCTTATTCTGAATCGCCGTCAGCGTGGCCAGCACGAAGAACGCACCCGGTGCCATGATAAAGATACTCACCGGCACGTAACTCTCCGGCATCACATGAATGCCGAATATCTCACCCGCACCCAGAAGCTCCCGCACCGCGCCGATACAGGTCAGCGCTACGGAAAAGCCGAGTCCCATGCCGATGCCGTCAAACAGCGACGGAATCACGGGATTTTTGTAGGCATACGCCTCCGCACGCCCGAGGATGATACAATTTACCACGATCAGCGGTATGTAAATGCCAAGCGCGTCATAGAGAAACGGAATAAATCCCTGTAAAAGCAGCTCCACCATCGTCACAAACGAAGCGATAATCACGATAAAAGCCGGGATTCTCACCTTATCCGGAATGATTCCCCGGAGCAGAGAAATAAATACATTGCTTAAGGCAAGCACTACCATGGTGGTCAGCCCCATGCCCAGACCGTTGATTGCCGAGGTGGTCACCGCCAGCGTGGGACACATGCCCAGCATCAGGACAAAGGTCGGATTCTCTTTCACGATACCGTTTACCAACCGCTCTGTCACCGGATTTTCCTTTTTCATTCCCTTTTCATCAATCTGACTCATTGTCCGTCACCTCCTCCCAACACTGTCCGGAAATAGTATAATCCTGCATTGACCCCATTGGTCACCGCATTCGTTGTTATGGTTGCGCCGGAAATGGCGTCAATCTCACTGTCCGCCGCCGCGCCGCTCTTTGTATACGCAAATTTTTCCACATTTTTCCCCGCAAACTGCGGTTTCAGAACCTCCTCGGCCCTCATGCCAAGCCCCGCCGTCTCGGATATGGCAAGTAAAGAAATGCCGTTCACGGTACCGTCGCTGCGGATGCCCATCGTAAACTGAATATCCCCGCCGTAGCCTTCCTTTGTGGTCACCGTAATCACATAGCCGAGCGTGCTTCCCGCACTGTCCTTCGCCGCCATCACTTCATCCACACTCTCCTGTCCGTATCCCTCGCCGCTCCATGTGCTCTCATCCACAGCCGCAAGCTCCACCGCCTCAAAGGACACCGCATCCGCAAACACTTCCTGACACGCCTCCTGTTTCGCCTTCGCTTCCTGCTCGGCAATGGGGGCTTTCGTCACCTGATAAACCAGACCGAGAAGGAGACCTGCAATTAGCGTGATCACCAGCAGAATCCCCGTATTTTTCATCATCTCTTTCATGCCTTCTCTCCTCCTTTACCAAACGCTTTCGGAAGAGTGACCTTCTCAATCAGCGGCACTAAGAGGTTGCCGATGATGATCGCGTAAGACACTCCCTCCGCGGAGGGGCCGAAGATACGGAAAATCCCCGTCAGGACGCCCAGCAAAAAGCCGAACACATACTGTCCTTTTTTCGTGATCGGTCTGGTCACATAGTCCGTCGCCATAAAGAACGCGCCGAGCATCAGACCGCCGCCTGAAAGATGGGCGGATATGTAAGGCCAGTTAAAGCCCCGGCCGCCGAACAGCGTCACAAAGACCGCCAGCGTCACAATGTAGGTGCCCGGAATCCGCAGATCAATGATACCGAACAAAATCAGAATGCAGGCGCCGATCACAATGGCGATCATGGATGTCTCTCCAATAGTACCCGCCGTGCGGCCGATCACCATATTCAGAATATTGACGGATTCCCCGCTCTTCAAAGCGGCGAGGGGCGTCGCCCCCGTATACGCGTCACAGTCGAAATTCGTCATGAGGGACGTAAAAGAAATCAGCAGGAAACACCGCGCGCCCAGCGCCGGGTTCATAAAGTTCTGTCCGATGCCGCCAAACAGCATCTTAACTACCAGAATGGCGAACACGCCGCCAACCACACCGATCCACCACGGTGCGGACACCGGCAGATTGAGCGCCAGAAGCAGTCCCGTCACCACCGCGGAATAATCTCCTATGGTTATCTTTTTCTTACAGATCTTCTCAAACGCAAACTCCGTCGCCACCGTGGAAGCCACCGTCACCAGAATCAACAGCAGCGCCTTCGGCCCGAAATTATAAATGCCAAATCCCGCCGCCGGAAGAAGGGCGATCACCACGGTCAGCATGATGCTCGCGGTGGTGGACTTTGATCTGACATGAGGGTTGGAAGACACTTTCATTAAATCACTCATCTTTACAGTCTATGCTCCTTTCGTCGTAACTTGCTCAGTACATTCGTATCCTATTCTTACGGTCCCGGCAGTCAATGCCTCAACTTGTACTAAAAAGTTACTTCGTCTTGTTATTTCTTCTTTTTTGCAAGCAGGAGCTTGCGCATGGATTTTATATTTTGGGTCAGGTGCCGCTTGGCCGGGCAGACGAAACTGCAGCAGCCGCATTCGCAGCACTCCATGCCGTCATTGGCAAGGAATGTCTCCTCGTCCCCGTTGGCTGCGGCAACCGCCAACAGCTTGGGCACCACCCGCCCCGGGCAGACTTCCACACACCGTCCGCAGTTAATGCAGGCGGAGGGCTCCATGCGGGACACCTCATCCTCCGTGAGACACAGGAGCGCCGAAGCCGTCTTGGTGGTCGGCACATCCAGCCCGAAAAGGGCAAAGCCCATCATAGGGCCGCCGGACACGATCTTGACAGGCTCCTGTTTGAATCCGCCCGCTTCCTCCACCAGCTCATGGTAATTCGTGCCGATCCGCACGATGAAATTCTGCGGATTGGCAATCGCGTCACCTGTCACCGTAACAATACGGTTCATCAAAGGCTTCCCTTCGATCACCGCATGATAGATCGCCACCACCGTGTCCACATTGTTCACCACACAGCCAGCATCTGCGGGAAGCATGGAAGAATTGATGGCTCTTCCCGTGGTTGCGTAAATAATCTGCCGCTCCGCGCCCTGAGGATACTTGGTTTTCAGCTCCTTCACGCTGATGCGCGGCTCATCTTTTACCAGTTCCTTCAATTTTTCAATACAGTCCGGCTTGTTATCCTCCACCGCCAAAATGCCCCTTGCGTTCTCAAACAACTGCAGAGAAACCTTAAGTCCACCCACAAGCTTCTCCGGTTCTTCCAGCATCCTGCGGTAATCGGAAGTCAGATAAGGTTCGCACTCCGCACAGTTCGCGATCACATAATCAATCTTTTCCGGCTCCTTGGGAGAAAGCTTGATGAACGTGGGGAAACCTGCGCCGCCCATACCGACGATGCCCGCTTCCTTCACACACTCGATAATCTCCTCTCTCGTCATCTCCTCGAGAGGCTTCCGCTCCGGATACTCCACTTCCTCGTAAAGCCCGTCATTTTCAATAATAATGCTCATCACGCTGTCGCCCGTGACCACACGCCGCGGCTCAATCGCCTTCACCGTACCCGATACCGTCGCGTAAATAGGCGCGGAAACAAAACCGCCCGCCTCCGCAATCTTCTGCCCTGTCAGAACCCGGTCGCCCTTCTCCACGATCGGTTTAGCGGGCGCACCGATATGCTGGGACAGCGGGTACACCAGATCTCCCTTGGGCAGCACCGCCTTGATGGGCTTATCCTTTGACAGATCCTTCCCGTCGTAGGGATGTATGCCGCCGTTAAATGTTAATTTTGCCATACCTGTAACCCTTGCTCCTTTCCCATTCAGTCCGCACCTTAAGTCCGATGGAACTGCTATAATAAATATACTATTTTTCGACGAAAAAAACTACTGCTAATTCAAAAAATGTGCTAAACTGTCATCAGATATATTTTAGATTTTGATGCGGAGGAATTTTATGCAAATAGAAAACCACATTCTGGAATCTTTCACAATCAACTATCCGCTTACGCGCATCGCGGCCCTCGATCAGTTTTTGTTTGTAGACATCGAAACCACGGGCTTCACTGCGAAAAGCTCCTCTCTCTACCTGATCGGAACGGCGTTTTACAGGGACGGGAACTGGCAGATCAGACAGTGGTTTTGCGAGACACCCTCGGAGGAGGCCGCGGCTCTTAACGCGTTTTTCGATTTTGCTTCCTCCTTCACCCACTTGATTCACTTCAACGGCAATAACTTTGACCTGCCCTATCTGCTGCAGAAATGCGGCCAGCACAGGCTGCCGCACACTTTCGACGATTTTGAGGGAACCGACTTGTATAAGCGCATTTCCCCCTACAAGGCGTTTCTCCATGTGCCCAACTGCAAACAGAAAACGCTGGAGACGCTTCTGGGCATCAACAGGGAAGACCGCTTTCACGGCGGTGAGCTGATTGAGGTATATCGGAATTATGTGGAAAATCCTTCCCCCGACGCCCGCTCTCTGCTGCTTTTGCACAACAGCGACGATATCCGTGGGATGCTGCAGCTCCTTCCCCTTCTGGCATTTTATGATCTCTTTAACGGAAATATCCGCGCAAAGAAGGTACAGGCCAACAGCTATATTGACTATCATGGTCAGGAAAAACAGGAAGTGCTGATGAAGCTGGCGCTCCCTACCCCGCTTCCCTTCTCCCTCTCCAATCTGGCAAACGGCTGTTATTTCAGCGGGGAAAAGGGCGAGGGCATCCTGAAAGTGCCGCTCTACGAAGAAGAAATGAAATATTTCTACGCAAGCTATAAAGACTACTATTATCTGCCGGAGGAAGATATCGCCCTTCACAAGTCGGTGTCCTCCTTCGTGGATCCGTCGCACCGCACCCAGGCGACCGCCGCCACCTGCTACACGCGCAAATACGGCCTCTTCCTTCCCCAATGGGATATTCTGGTAGAACCGTTCTTCAAACGGGACTATAAGAGCCATGAGCTCTTCTTTGAACTCACGGACGAGCGCAAAACCGACAGGGAGCTCTTCTCCCGCTACGCGCAGTATTTATTGGGAAAGATGGCGAAAACATACTGGTAAAATCACCAAAAGGGCAACGACGAATCGCTGCCCCATTTTTCCATTTTTGAAATTTGAATCTATGCTGAGAATGCCGTATTTAGGCATTCTCTGATGTGAGACTTAGAACTTCCAAGTCAGCTATGCTGACTTTGCGATACAGCCTTTGCTGCGAGTGGCTAGGGAAACGCTGATTAAAGCGTTTCCCGCACCGGATTTGCGCCGCGAAGCGGCACATTCCTTTGCAAATCCGTGTGCATCCGCCGGAGGCTCTAAGGAAGTGCTGATTTAATCAGCGCTTCCCTAGAAGTTCTTCTCACATTGGTCTCTGATAGAAAAACGAATTCTTCCGCTCAAATCCCACATCCTTATGGTTGATGATCTGCTCCGTGCTGCCTATAAACAGATAACCGCCCGGTCTCAAACTCTTCTGGAACTTGCGGAACACCTCGTCCTTTGCCTCCTCCGTAAAGTAAATCAGCACATTACGGCAGACGATCAAATGGAAATCAGTAGGGTATGTATCCTTTAACAGATTATGTTCCTTAAATTCTACCCTGTTTTTAATCTCATCGGAAATCTGATAGGAAGGCCCGACCTTCGTAAAGAACTTCTTCTTCAGGTCTGCCGGCACACCTGCCAGACTCTTCTCCGCGTACAGCCCCACCTTCGCCTTCGCGATCACCTGCTTATCCAGATCCGTCGCGTAAATCTTGATCTGATTAATCGGCACATGTCTGGACAACGCCATCACAAGAGAATAAGGCTCATCGCCGGTGGAACATGCCGCACTCCAAATCTTCAAATTCTTGCCGTAACGCTGAATCAGCTCAGGAAAAATATCCTTGTCCAAAAGCTGCCACTGATCTACGTTTCTGTAAAATTCGGACACATTGATTGTGAGGTAATTTACAAACTCCTCAAATCTGGCTGTATCAGTCTTAAGCACATTAACGTAATTGTCATATCCGACAACTTTATTCTTGGAGATCAGCGTATCAATCCGGCGCTTCATCTGCTTTTCCTTGTAAGCGTTCAGATCAATTTTGGTAAGGTCATAAACCGCTTTCTTAAAGTATTCATAGTCATATGCCATGGATTCCCACCGCCTTTGTTTATTATGAAAAATGTGAAGGAAAACACTAAGCTCGAATAAACCTCGCTAAGTGTTTTCATGCTTCACATAAGAGAATGCCAAAAAAGGCATTCTCTGTATGAAATGTTTATGCCTACTATGTCTTAGTCTTACTCTGCCGCGTCCTCCTCCGCGATCACTGCGTCGATATCTACGGAAACAACGTCCTCATCCACAGCTTTCTCCGCCTTGGGCTCCGGTGCAAACATCGCCTTGATGCTCAGGCTGATCTTCTTGTCCGCCTCATTGAAGTCCACGACCTTCGCCGTCACTTCCTCGCCGCTCTTAAGTACATCGGAGGGCTTATCAATATGTTCTTTGGAAATCTGGGACACATGAAGCAGCGCGTCAATACCCGGCTCCAACTCGATAAATGCGCCGAAATCCGTCATGCGGGCCACACGGCCGGTCACCTCTGTGCCTACCGCATACTTGCTTGCCGCATCCTTCCAAGGATTCTGGTCTTCAAACTTAAGGCTAAGCGCAATCTTCGTGCCGGAAATATCCTTAATCAGCACCTTCACCACATCGCCAACCTTAAATACCTTCTTCGGGTTCTCCACTCTGCCCCAGGACATCTCGGAAATGTGAAGCAGACCGTCGCAGCCGCCCAGATCGATGAACGCACCGAAGTCAGTCACATTCTTAACCGTGCCTTCTACGGTATCGCCAATCTTGATCGTCTCGAAGAGCTTCTTCTGCATCTCTGCCTTCTCCTCAAGGATGAGCTGCTTTCTGTCACCGATGTATCTTCTTCTCTTCGGATTGTACTCACTGATCACGAACTGGATTTCCTGACCTGCGTACTTGTTCAAATCCTTCTCATACGTATCGGATACAAGGCTTGCCGGAATAAAAATTCTTACCTCTTCCACAACAACGCTTAAGCCGCCGTCCAGCACCTGTACCACCTTAGCCGTAAGTACTTCTCTGTTCTCGTATGCTTCCTCGATGCGCTTGTTTCCTCTGTCTGCCGCAAGACGCTTGTACGTGAGAAGAACCTGTCCCTCTCCGTCGTTCACCTTGAGTACCTTCACCTCCATGGTGTCTCCAGGCTTCGCAATGGTTGTCAAATCTACATTGGGTTCGTTTGTATATTCATTTCTCGTCAAAACGCCATCTGACTTATAGCCGATGTTTAAGATGATCTCTTCCGGCTTTACATCGATAACGGTACCTTCAACAACCTCTCCTGTGTGTATTGTCTTTAATGACTCCTCTAACATTTGTTCAAAAGTTAATTCTGACATAATTTTGAACCTCCTCGATAATATTGTTTGGGGTCGAAGCCCCTGCTGTAATACCCACCAGTCGGACAGATTCAGGTAACCTTAAATGCAAGTCGTCGAGTGTCTGTATATAGTAAGTCATCCCGCACTCCTGCCTGCAGATCTCATAGAGCTTCCTCGTATTAGAACTATGATTTCCACCTATAACTATCATTACATCAACCCGTGCCGCAAGTTCTCTGGCCTCGGCCTGTCGCACTTCCGTAGCGTTACATACAGTATTCACAACACTACCATTGTAACCTCTTTCCTTGAAAATTTCAACCACATCTTGAAATTTCTTGTAGTTAAATGTCGTTTGAGAAACAATACACAGTTCTTCCTCCGGTCTGCACACAAGTTTTCCCGCCTCTTCCACGGATTCCACAACATAAGTCGCGGACTCTGACCAGCCCTTGATGCCCTCCACCTCCGGATGTCCCGCATTGCCGACAATCACGATGCTTTTGCCCGCCGCGCTCTCCTGCTCCACAATATTGTGAATCCGCTTCACAAAAGGGCAGGTGGCGTCCACCACCTCAAATCCAAGCTCTTTCAGGCCGTCGCAGACAATTTTTTCCACCCCGTGGGAACGGATGATCACCGTGCCCCGCTCTTCTTTCGGAACCCGCTCCGCTTCCGCAAGGGAATCCAGCACGCGCACGCCCCGCTTTTGCAGGTCCCCCACCACTTCCTCATTATGTATGATCGGCCCGTAAGTATAGATCGAACGTCCCCCATTTTTCTGTTTGTCGATCTGTTCATAGACAGTATCCACCGCACGCCGCACGCCAAAGCAAAACCCCGCGTGCTCCGCCAGAATCACTTCCATCGGCAACCTCCTTCATAACGGAGAATGCCGTCCTTCGGCATTCTCCAGCGCGAAACTTAGAAGTTCTTTGCGAAGCAGCCACTGCTGCGAGCATTTAGAACTTCTTTTCGCACAGAGAAATTATGGCATTCGCCACCTCTTCCACCGTCATGTGGGAAGAGTCGATCAGCACGGCATCCTCCGCCTGCTTTAAAGGCGAAATCTCCCTCGTCATGTCCTGCCTGTCACGCTCGACGATATCCCTCTCGATCGTGGCAAGGTCACATTCTTCTCCCTTCGCCGTAAGCTCTTTATAACGCCGCAGCGCCCGCTCGTGGCTGTCCGCCGTCAGATACACCTTCACCTGTGCTTCCGGCAGCACGCAGGTTCCGATATCACGTCCGTCCATCACCACGTCCGCTTCCGCCGCCAGCTTCTGCTGCAGCTGTGTCAGTTTTTTCCGAACCCGGGGATTCGGGCTGCTGACAGATGCCATCCTGCCCACTTCCTCCGTTCTGATATAGGCGTTTACGTTTTCTCCGTTCAAGTACACTACCTGCTCGCCGTTCTCATAACCTATGGTGATATCCGCTCCCTGACATTTCTCGTCGATCTGCTCCGAAGACGCATTCTCCCTGATCAGATATAGCGCCATCGCCCGATACATAGCTCCCGTGTCCACATAGATATATCCAAGCTTTGCCGCTATCATCTTTGCTATGGTGCTCTTTCCCGCCCCCGCGGGCCCGTCGATTGCAACATTAAATCCCATGTGTTATTTTCCTCCTATTCCGAAACTTCCCGTCATGCTAACCGTCATGTCAAAGCTTTATTGTGACTCAAATCGGTGCGGAGAATGCCGTCCTTCGGCATTCTCCTTTGTAAAGCTTGAAATCACTTAGCGAGGTTCTCCCGCGCCTAGTGCTCCATTTACCAATTAACTATCCTTTTTTGCTTGCCAGCATTCCCTT
>ERZ778504.2174-NODE-2174-length-11258-cov-8.460680_pt1 | contig 11258 bp, 7 predicted proteins | sample MGYA00510046_ERZ778504 | MGnify/ENA primary metagenome ERZ778504 (study PRJEB29527, sample SAMN07138964) | mouse gut metagenome | material: feces | host: mouse | place: China:Nanjing | collected 2016-01-25 ...
TCTTCCACCGCGAATGGATGCGCGCCTGCACTCCGGGGCGCAGTGACAAGATTCCATTCTTCGTGCCCTGGCACGAGATAGACATCAACCGCTCCGAAGTCAACGATCCGCAGCAGCTATGGGACTCGCTCGATGCCTACGAGCGCAGTCTGTGGACCGACCACGGCTGCACACTGGAGGCCATAAAGTGGTATCACGACAAGCGGCTCGGTTTCCCTGACCACCGCTCGATGAAGGCCGAATATCCGACCGTGGCCGCCGAAGCCTTCGAGTCGACCTCGCGCGGAGTCTTCGCCCCGGCCGACGTGGAGCGTCTTCGCGCAGGCTGCGGCGAGGAAGGCGAGAGGGGAGAGGTGGTGCTCTCGGAGCAGGGCGATGTCAGCCGTCCCGGCGGAGTGCCCCGCTTCTCACCCTCGCCCCAAGGGCTTTTCGTGCGCTGGAAAGAGCCGCGGAGGGGCGGGGCCTACATTGTCTGTGTCGACATCGGGGGCCGCTCGCGCGGGTCGGACTATTCGGTCATCTCCGTGCTCGACCGCCACACCGACACCCTCGGACGGCCGGAGATAGTGGGCCAGTGGCGCGGCCACATCGACCATGATCTTCTCGCAGCCAAGGCTTCGGCCATCGGACGCTATTTCAACAATGCCATGCTCGTTGTAGAAAGCAATTCATGGGAAAGCTCCTCGGAGGGCCACGGCCACTACATCTTCGAAACTCTCAGGCAGTCATATCCCTACCTCTACTGCCGCAGCGGCGAGAGCGGGCAGCGCCTGCCGGGCTTCCACGTCAATGTACGCACCAAGGCGGCGCTGATAGCCAATCTCGTGGCCTATGTGCGCGACGGGGCCTACACCGAGCGCTGCCCCACGGCCTGCGATGAACTGATGCAGTATGAGGCCCTGCCTGACGGCGGCTATTCGGCCATGAAGGGCTGCCATGACGATGTGCTGATGACGCGCGCCATCTCGCTCTACATCCACGCCTCCACCCAGTCCTCGGTGGCGCTCCGCTTCACCCGCGAGGATCTCAACGCCATTCTGCGCCACTGCATCAGGTGACCGCCCAGACCTACCCGCTATACAAAAAAACAAACCGTTGCCGGTCTTTTCGACTGGCAGCGGTTTATATTTTTTGCTCTCTTTTTGTTTGTTGAAGGGAGGCAAAAAGAGATAATCCCCCAGGAGGCGGGCTTTCTGATTACTTGCCTGCTGCGATAGACTCCTTGCGGAACTGCTTGAGGAGTTTTTCGATTTCGAGAGATGCTTTGCGTGCGCGGGCACCGGCAGCTTTGTTGCCGTTTTCAACCTGAGCCTGTGCGTCTTTTGCGAAAGCTTCAAAGTTGGAAGCGAGCTGTTCAACGAGAGTTTTCATTGCGATGAGTTTGAGATTAAAAGATTAATAAAAGATAATTGAGAGTAAAAGGGCCGGAAAGTATAGGCTTGCCATTATGACCTATTGCTCATGTTGCAAATATACGGACAAAAAAGTTATATCTCCAAGAAATCTGTTAAAAATTATTTGCTAAAAGCCCTATAATCCACTCTTTTTGCTTTTTTCGATGCCATATCGGCGCTTTTTTATAACTTTGAAGTCCAGATTTCAGCAAAAAAATGATCGACTGCCATAAATTCACACTCTCTAACGGACTGCGGGTCATCCACAACTATGATCCCTCGACGGCAATGGTTGCCGTCAACGTTCTCTACAACGTAGGTGCCCGCGACGAAGACCCCTCGATGACCGGCCTGGCCCACCTGTTCGAACACCTCATGTTCGGAGGCTCGGTCAACATCCCCGATTTCGATGCCGAGATGGAACGCGCCGGCGGCATGGACAACGCATGGACCTCGAATGACTTCACAAACTTCTATGACGTGGCCCCGGCCCGCAATTTCGAAACACTTCTCTGGCTCGAAAGCGACCGTATGCTTGGCCTGGCCTTCTCGCCAAAGGCGCTTGAAGTGCAGCGCAGCGTGGTGATCGAAGAGTTCAAGGAAACCCATCTCAACCGCCCATACGGCGATCTCCACCACTATCTGCGCGGACTGGTCTACACATCGCACCCCTACCGCTTCCCGACCATCGGCAAGGAGCCCTCTCACATCGAGAAAGTGACCGATGCTGATGTCAGACAGTTTTTCTTCACCCACTATGCGCCTAACAACGCCGTGCTCGCCGTCAGCGGCAACGTCAGCCCGGAGCAGGTGCGCGAAAGTGTGGAGCGCTGGTTCGGCTCCATCCCCTCGCGTCCGGTCAGCCCGCGCCAATACTACCGGGAACCTCCGGTCACTGCGCCCCGCGAGCTTGAAGTAAGCGGAGCCGTCCCTCAGACCTGTGTGGTGGTGGCATATCCCATGCCAGGCTACGGAGAGCCCGGCTATATAGAGTGTGACCTTATCACCGACATTCTCGCCTCAGGCCACTCGTCGCGCTTCTATCGCCGCCTCGTGCTCGGCGACGACCTCTTTGCCACAGCCGACGCCATGATCACCGGAAGCGAGGAGCCGGGAATGCTGATGCTCCAGGCGCGTCTGACCGACAACTCGGCCCAGGCGGCCCGCACGGCCGTCAGCCGTCTCAAAGACGAGGCCTCGCGGCTCTGCTATCACGCCGGCCGCCCCGACCGCCTCTCCTATGTCCACGCCGAAGCCCGTCCTGACGGCGTAAGTCCCTTCGAGGTCGAACGCGCCATCAACCGCTTCGCCAGTGAATTCACCTTCTCATCGCTCAGTTATCTGCAGCGCGCGCAGTCACTCGCTATGGCCGAGATGCACGGCGAGGATATCAATGACATCGTCCCGGCCTACCGCAGGGTGACCACCTCGTCGGTCGTGGCCACCGCACGCCGTGTGCTCGATCCCACCCATGCCTGCACGCTCATCTACCGCCCCGAAGAACGAATCGGAGGTTAAAAAAACTTAAATAAGGCGCTCTTCCTCTGTGGGTAAGTCGCTTGATTTGCTGAAAAAACTAAAATTTATTAACTTTGCACTCAGAAAGTCACGGAGGAGGCCACGAGCTTCCTCCATTGTTTTTATAAGTGCGAAAAGTACAAATGATTGACAAGAACGAAGTCCGCCGCCTGGTGGAAGAGGCCATTGCCGGAACCGATGCCTTTGTGGTTGACGTGACCGTCTCGGCTGCAAACGATATTGTGGTGGAGCTTGACAGCGCCACCGGCATAGATCTCGACTTCTGTGCCGACCTCAACAGAAGTCTCAACGAAAAACTCGACCGCGAGGATGAGGACTACAGCCTCGAAGTGGGCACCGCTTCGCTCACCGCACCATTCAAAGTCAAAGGCCAGTATGAGAAGAATCTCGGCAACGAGGTCGAAGTGCTGACCCGCGACGGCAAGAAACTCAAGGGTGTGCTCACAGCCGTGACTGACGAAGACTTCACCCTCGAAGTCACCCGCAAGGTCAAGGAACCCGGAGCGAAGCGCCCCGTGATGGTGGCCGAGCCGACGGTGATCCCTATGGCCCAGGCAAAGCAGGTCTGCTACGTCATCAACTTCAAGTGAGCGGCCGCAGACCGGTTTTTTAACAGACAGAAGAATAAAAAAGTAAACACAAAGATATCATAACCACCCCTATGGCAAGAAAAGAAGAAGCTCCCAACATGGTGGAGCGTTTCGCCGAATTCAAGGAACTGAAAAATATCGACAAGACCACTATGATCAGTGTGCTTGAAGAGTCATTTCGCAACGTGCTCGCCAAAATGTTTGGCACCGACGAGAATCTCGACGTCATCATGAACCCCGACAAGGGAGACGTGCAGATCTTCCAGAATCTCGAAGTAGTGCCTGACGGCGAAGTCACAAACCCCAACCTCCAGATCTCGCTCACCGACGCCCGCGCCGATGACGATCCCGACGTGGAGATCGGCGAGGAACACACCAAGGAAATCTTCTTTGCCGACTTCGGCCGCCGCGCCATCCTCAACCTCCGCCAGACCCTCCAGTCGAAGATCCTCGACCTGCAGAAAGAGGCAATCTACACCAAGTTCAAGGAACTTGAAGGCCAGCTCGTGTCAGGCGAAGTATATCAGACCTGGTCACGCGAGACTCTGCTGCTCGACGATGAGAAGAACGAACTTCTCCTCCCCAAGAGCGAGTCGATTCCCGGCGACTTCTTCCGCAAGGGTGAAAACGTGCTTGCCGTTATCGCCAACGTCGACAATAAGAACAACAACCCCAAGATCACCGTGTCACGTACAAACGAGACCTTCCTCCGCCGCCTCTTCGAACGCGAGGTTCCTGAAATTGTCGACGGTCTGATCAACATCCGCGCCGTGGCCCGCATTCCGGGCGAACGCGCCAAGATTGCAGTCGAGAGCTTTGACGACCGCATCGACCCCGTGGGCGCATGCGTGGGAGTCAAAGGTTCGCGAATCCACGGCATCGTCCGCGAGCTCCGCAACGAGAACATCGACGTGATCAACTACACCGCCAATCCCCAGCTCTTCATCCAGCGCGCTCTCAGCCCCGCCAAGATCTCAAGCATCCACCTCGATGAAGAAGAGAAGAAGGCTGAAGTCTTCCTCCACCCCGAAGAAGTCTCGCTGGCAATCGGTAAGGGCGGTCTCAACATCAAACTCGCCTCGATGCTCACAGGCTATGTGATCGACGTCTACCGCGACAGCCCTGAGGAAATCGACGAAGATATCTATCTCGACGAATTCAAGGACGAGATCGACGGCTGGGTTATCGACGCCCTCAAGGACATGGGCTGCATCACCGCCAAGAGCGTGCTCCGCACCCCGCGTCAGGAACTCATTGACAAGGCCGACCTTGAGGAAGACACCGTTGACAACGTGATCCGCATCCTCAGCGCCGAATTCGAAGACGAAGCTCCCGCAGCGCCTGCTGAGGCTCCCGCGGCCGAAGAAGCCGCTCCCTCGGCTGAAGCCGCTGTCTCTGCCGAAGAAGCTCCCGCCGAAGAACCAGCTGAATAAGCACACAAGGCACTGTGATGCCTTCCGCCGGCGGAATTCCGCACCTCTCCTCCTCAATAAAAATTGTAACACCAATCTCTCAATATGCCGAGAATAAAAATAAGTCAAGCCGCTAAAGAATTCAACGTCACTATCCAGTCGTTAGCTGACCAGTTGAGTAAAAAGGGTATCACAATCGATGCCTCGAATCCTAACACCCGTCTGGATGAGAGCGCCTATGATATCCTCGTCGAGGCTTTCCAGCCCGACCGCAAGGAGCGCGAGCGTATCGACCGCATGCGTCAGAAAGAAAAAGAAAAATCAGCTGTCGCTACTTCATCTGACCGTGAAGCGGCTGCCTCTGTCACCCACGGACCCCGCGTCATTGGCAAGATAGAGCTTGACAAAAACAATAACCCCATACCTGCGGCTCCCGCAAAGCCTGAGTCTGAGCCGGCGGCCGAGGCTCCCAAGGCTCCTGAAGCCCCCAAAGCCGAAGCTCCTGTGCCCAAGGCTGAGCCTGCGAAACCCGCAGCTCCCGCCCCTGAGGCTCCGAAGGCTGAGACCAAGCCTGCCGAGCCCGCTCAGGCTGAACCTGCCGTGAAGAAGGAAGAGATGAAGGCCGAAGCTCCCAAGCCCGCCACGCCTGCGGTCGAGGCCCCCAAGGCTCCTGAAGCCCCCAAGGCTGAGGCTCCCGCGCCCAAGGCTGAAACTTCTGCCCCCAAGGCAGAACCCGCCAAGGCCGCCGCGCCTGCAGTCGAGGCTCCGAAAGCCCCTGAGGCTCCCAAGCCGGCGGCCCCCGCTCCCACGGCTCCGAAAGCTCCTGAGGCTCCTAAGGCCGAGGCGAAGCCTGCCGAACCGGCTCCTGCAAAACCTGCGGAAGACGAAGTGTTCCGCTATCAGTCTGACGCCCAGGTAGTGGCTCCCAAAGTGGTGGGCCATATCGACCTGTCGGCCCTCAACCAGTCTACCCGTCCGAAAAAGAAATCAAAGGAAGAGCGCCGCAACGAACGCATCAAGGGTGCGGCCGGTGCCAATGCCTCATCGCAGGGCGGCGACCGCAAGAAGCGTCGTCGTATCGGTGGCAAGGTAGACATCGAGAAAGCAGCCCAGGGCGGTGAGAACGCCGGTGGCAACAACGGCGGAGGTGGCAACAACCGTGGCGGAAACGGCGGCGGTAACAACAACGGCGGCGGCAACCGTGGCGGCAATGACCGCGGACGTGGCCGAGACCGCGAACGCAACAAACGTCCGGTTCACACCGAAGTCAATGAAGAAGACGTTCAGAAGCAGGTGCGCGAAACTCTCGCCCGCCTGACCTCGAAAGATAAGAACCAGAAGAAAGGCGCCAAGTGGCGCAAGGAAAAACGCGAGGCTGTGGCCCACCGTGCCCATGAAGCGGCCGCCGAGGCAGCTGCTGAAAGCAAGGTGCTCAAGCTCACAGAGTTTGTGACCGCCAATGACCTTGCGGTAATGATGGACGTGCCCATCAACAACGTCATAGCCACCTGTATGAACCTTGGTGTGATGGTGTCTATCAACCAGCGTCTCGACGCCGAGACCATCAACATCGTGGCCGAGGAATTCGGCTACCAGACCGAATACGTTTCGGCTGAGGTTGTGGAAGCCATCCAGCAGGAAGAGGATTCGGAAGACGAACTCGTGACCCGCCCGCCGATCGTGACCGTCATGGGCCACGTAGACCACGGCAAGACTTCGCTTCTCGACTATATCCGCAATGCCAACGTGATCGCAGGCGAGGCCGGCGGCATCACCCAGCATATCGGTGCCTATAACGTGAAACTCTCGGACGGCCGTCACATCACCTTCCTTGACACTCCGGGCCATGAGGCCTTCACCGCCATGCGTGCCCGCGGTGCCAAAGTGACCGACCTCTGTATCATTATCGTCGCTGCTGATGACAATGTCATGCCGCAGACCATCGAGGCCATCAACCATGCCTCGGCTGCCGGTGTGCCCATCGTATTCGCCATCAACAAGATCGACAAGCCCGCTGCAAACCCTGACAAGATCAAGGAAGAGCTGGCCCAGATGAACTATCTCGTAGAGGAATGGGGCGGCAAATACCAGTCGCAGGACATTTCTGCCAAGAAGGGCATCGGAGTAGAGGACCTCATGGAGAAAGTGCTTCTCGAAGCCGAACTCCTCGACCTCAAGGCCAATCCGAACCGCCGCGCCACCGGTTCGATCATCGAATCGTCGCTTGACAAGGGCCGCGGCTATGTGGCCACAGTGCTCGTGCAGAACGGCACACTCCGTGTGGGCGACATCATTCTTGCCGGAACCCACTTCGGCCGCGTGAAAGCTATGTTCAACGAACGTAACCAGCGCATCACCGAGGCCGGTCCCGCCGAACCTACCCTCATCCTGGGTCTCAACGGCGCTCCGACTGCAGGCGACACCTTCAATGTGATGGAAACCGAGCAGGAAGCCCGCGAGATCGCCACCAAGCGCGAACAGCTCCAGCGCGAACTCGGTCTGCGTACCTCCAAGCGCACCACTCTCGAAGAGATCGGCCGCCGCCGCGCCATCGGAAACTTCCACGAGCTCAACATCATCGTCAAGGGTGACGTCGACGGCTCGATCGAGGCTCTTTCCGACTCGCTCATCAAACTCTCGACCGAAGAAGTCAAAGTCAACGTGCTCCACAAGGCTGTCGGCGCCATCTCCGAAAGCGATGTCACCCTCGCAGCCGCCTCTGATGCCATCATCATCGGCTTCCAGGTGCGTCCCTCGCAGGCCGCCCGCCGTGCCGCCGAGCGTGACGGTGTGGAGATCCGCCTCTACTCGGTCATCTATCAGGCCATCGAGGAGGTCAAGGACGCGATGGAAGGCATGCTCGCCCCCGAAATCAAGGAAGAAGTCATCGGTACCGCCGAAGTGCTTCAGACATTCCGCATCTCCAAGGTCGGCACAATCGCCGGTGCCATTGTCCGCGAAGGACGCATCAAGCGTAGCTGCAAAGTGCGCCTGATCCGCGACGGCATTGTGCGCTACACCGGTGAGCTCGGATCGCTCAAGCGCATGAAGGACGATGTCAAGGAAGTCACCTCTGGCTATGACTGCGGTCTCTCGATAGCCGGTTACAACGACGTGCAGGAAGGCGACCTCATCGAAGCCTACGAAGAAGTCGAGGTTAAGAAGACTCTCTGACTTGGGGGACTGATACGGACCCTGAAAGGAGAGTGAAAGGAAAATGAAAGGATTAAGTGCCGCAGCTCTATGACGCACAATATCCATATCAACATAGGCTCAAACAGCGGCTGCCGCCACGCTCTGATCGAGCGCGCGGCAGCCGCCGTTTCTTCTGTCCTGGGCGGAGAGGTGCTCCGCTCGGATATCATCGAGACCGAACCCTGGGGCTTCGAGTCAGACAATACCTTTCTGAACCTTGGTCTCATGACCATGGTCTCCCTGCCTGACAGCACCGACATGGAAGCATTTGCCATAGGTCTGCTGAGGCGTCTCAGAGAGATTGAGCGCGGAATCGACCCCTCGCCCCACCGCGACAGCGAGGGCCGCTACATTGACCGCGCCATAGACATCGACCTGATAGCCGTAGGTTCAGTTGTGGTCTCGCTTCCGGAGCTCATCATCCCGCATCCCCGCATGCATGAGCGCTACTTTGTGCTCCGGCCTCTGTCGCAGCTCGATCCGTCGTGGCGCCATCCGCTCCTCGGACTGACCGCCGTGCAGCTTCTCGACAGCCTTGGCTGACCTCGCGGCAGGTCTGAATCCCTCTCCCGGCTCTGGGAAACAACAGTCGACCAAAACCAAACTGAACCAATCCAACAATCACATCAACCGAATGTCAGACAGCGGACTCAAACAGAAAACCGCCAAGGGGCTTCTCTGGGGCGGAATAGGCAGCGGCACCATGCAGCTGCTCAATCTGCTTTTCGGCATATTCCTGTCAAGACTTCTCTCTCCGGCCGACTACGGTGTGGTCGGGGCGCTGACCATATTCTCGGCTATGGCCGGACTCTTTGCCGAAAGCGGCTTCACTCTGGCTATAGTCAACAGGAAAAACATCAGCCATGACGACTACAACGCCGTGTTCTGGTTCAACATTGTGGCCGGACTCGGCCTCTACGGGCTGCTTTTCGCGCTTGCCCCGCTGATAGCCCGCTTCTATAATCAGCCCGAAATGGTGTGGCTCTCGCGCTTTCTCTTCCTGGGCTTCCTTTTCGGAGGAATAGCCACCGCGCCGTCGGCCTACTTCTTCCGCAATCTCAATGTCAAGCTCCGCAGCCAGATACAGATCTGCGCCATACTTCTCTCCGGCACCGTCGGTGTCACCTGCGCCGCGTTCGGATGCGGCTACTGGGGCATAGCGGCCCAGACGGTCACCTATTCAGGCTGCAACGCGCTGCTGCTGTGGCTGCGTTCGCCCTGGCATCCCACGCTATCGTTCCGCATGGCCCCGCTGCGCGAGATGCTGCCGTTCAGCACCCGGCAGCTGATGACCTCGCTCTTCACCCACATCAACAACAATTTCTTCTCCGTGCTGCTGGGCCGCTTCTACGGAATGCAGCCCACGGGTTATTATACGCAGGGCAGCAAGTGGACCACTATGGGCTATTCGACCATCTCCGGAATGCTCAACAGTGTGGCCCAGCCGGTGTTTCGCGAGGCATCCGAAGAGCGTGAGCGCCTCTGCCGGGTGTTTCTCAAAATGCTCCGTTTCACCTCCTTTGTCTGCTTTCCGGCCATGTTCGGCCTGGCAATCGTGGCCAGAGAACTGATTGTGCTGAGCGTGACGGCCAAGTGGCTTCCGTGTGTGCCGGTGATGCAGATTCTTTGTGTCTGGGGCGCATTCATGCCTGTGGCTACTCTCTACGGCAACCTCTTCAACAGCATTGGCCGTCCGAACATATATATGTGGAACACTATCTCGCTGGGGCTCATGCAGCTTCTCTGTGTGATGCTCAGTTACCCCTACGGGCTGACGGTGATGCTTGAGGTCTATGCCGGAGTCAATGTATGCTGGCTTTTTGTCTGGCACTATTTTGCGGCCCGACACATCGGGCTGCGCCTCTCCGGGGTGCTTAAGAGCATGATGCCCTACATAGCCGTGTCACTTGCCGTGATGGCCGTCACGGTAGCCGCTACCGCACGGATCGAAAGCGCCATTGTCTCGCTTCTTGCCAAGATCTTCATGGCCGCCGCGCTCTACGGTCTGCTGATGTGGAGGCTGAAATCCGTAGTGTTCCGCGAGAGCATAGGCTATCTGACCAAAGGGCGCCTGAAACTCTGAAAAAATCTATTTGCAATAACTCTGAAAGGATATGGATATACTTGAGAATGTCACGGTGATAATCCCGGCCCACAACAGGCCGGAGCGTCTGCAGCGCCTGCTCGATTATTACAGAGGCACAGGCCTGCGGGTGATTGTCCCCGACTCGTCAGACGCTTTGTTTACCGGGCGTATGGATCCGGAACAGGTGGTCTATCTCCACCGTCCGAGGCTGCATTTCCTGCTTAAGATAAGGGAGATACTGCCCATGATCAGCACGCGCTATGTGTTTTACTGTGCCGACGATGACTTCATAGTGCCCGAAGCGGTCTGTGAGATAGCGGAGTTTCTTGACCGGAATCCGTCATACAGCTGCGCACAGGGCCACTATCTGACCTTCACCCCCTGCGGTGACGGCGTGCGCTTCACTCCCCGCTATATCCGCAGTTTCGACAGCTATGTGGACGGTGACAGCGCTGTGGAGCGACTAACCGGTCAGTTCGGAATGTATGCTTCGGTGCTCTACGGGGTGGTGAGGACCGATGCTTTCATCCGCACCTATCAATATTGTTTCGACAGCAAGGGTGAGCCGCGTTTCCGCAATCTGTATCTCGCAGAGGAGTTTTTTCATAACTCGATGCTGATCCACGGCTGCTATGCCACCTTGCCTTGCTTCTACAGTGCCCGCGAGCAGATACGCAATTCTGCGGCGCAGATCACCGTGCCGTCATCGGTGATCAAGAATTCGCCGGAATACCGGCCGGAGTTCGACGGCTTTGTCCGCGGGCTCACACTTCTGCTTTCGGAGTGCGCCGGGATGCCGGAGTCTGAGTCCGAGGCTCTGATCAGACGTGTGGTTTCGGCGCCTGCCGACAAGCCTTCCGTTTTGTTCAAGCGCCGGGTCAATGCTTTTCTTGACCGCCATCCTCTGCTTGGCTGGGCCTCACGGCTGTCAGTATGGCGCTATCATCAGAAGGGGCTGAAAGCCGTGAGAGGACTTCAGAGCTATCCATGCACCTTCTCCACCCCGGCCACCGAGGCTATTGTCAGGGCGGTCAGGTCAGGG
>ERZ778504.2178-NODE-2178-length-11238-cov-5.023339_pt1 | contig 11238 bp, 10 predicted proteins | sample MGYA00510046_ERZ778504 | MGnify/ENA primary metagenome ERZ778504 (study PRJEB29527, sample SAMN07138964) | mouse gut metagenome | material: feces | host: mouse | place: China:Nanjing | collected 2016-01-25 ...
GTGTAAGCATAATATTATAGCTAATAGTACGTTTTCCTACTGGGGAGCCTTATTAAATGAAAATAGTAGAAAAATAGTTGTAGCGCCCAAATATGCCTATCGGGAAAAGGCGCTTTACAGGAAATTTCCAGTACCGGAAGAATGGATAAAAATCAACAATATATCCAATATTCCATCTAACCAGAAATTAGAATCGTGAACTGTTTGTTCTGCAATGGATGGAGTATCAGAGAATTATTGGAAGGAGATACGTTCATAATGGCAGCAAGAAACAGAGTGATAGATCTGTATAAGGGCATAGCCATAATAATGGTAATACTTGTACATTCAACACAGAGATTTGCAAATTTAAGCAATGTTTTTCAAATTTTTAATGTCGGACAGTTCGGTTGCCAGATCTTTTTTGTCTTATCAGGGTATTTGTCGATGAAATCGTGTGAACAAGACAAAAATAGATTTTACAGGAAAAAATTCTGCGCCATTGCCCCTGGCTATTATCTTTTGATCTTAATAACTGTTATTCTGGATGCATTAGTACGTTTGGTGACAAATGGAGAGCACGATTTAGGAAAAAATACCTCTGGGATTGCAATTCTTTGTAATGTGTTATTTTTGAATGGTATCCTTCCCTTTTGTAACAATAATGTAGTCGGTGGAGGTTGGTATATTGGTACGATTTCGATTATGTATTTTTTTACCCCATATATTTATAATTTTCTGCAAATAATAAATAAAAAACATTTTGTGCCTGTTTTGTGGTTTGTTTTTTCAGGGATATTAGCTGGAATATTGTCAGTTTGTTTACACAAACATGTATTTCACAATAATGGATTTTATTATTTCAGTTTTATAGAACAAATGCCCTGTTTTCTTTTGGGATGCGTATTATATAGCGAAAGAGATCATATAAAACAGAAAAATATACTCGGGGGGGGGTATTTTGACGGCGCGATTGGTTTTATGTTTGTTGTTGGATCGATTTTGTGTTTTTTATTTGCCCATATATCATTTTTAGAATTTCTATATTTATTAGTGCCAGTAACATTTGCTTATGGATTTTATTTTTTTATAAGAAGAGCAATATTGAAACCTGAAGAATTTCCAAAAAATAATATATTGACAATAATAGAATATTTCGGAAAAAATTCTTTTTTCATTTTTCTGGTTCATACTTTTTTTGTGTGGCATATGCCAGAATTAGTACTTTTTCTCTTAAGTAAAGAGGGCGTTATATTAAACATAACAGGAGTCTATCTTTTGATGCTGCCATTTATGTTTGTTTTTTCTTTATTCAGTTCGATTATTTACAGGAATCTATGTAATAAGATTACGAGGTGGCTTATAATTAAATTTGTTCGAGAAAACAGCTGATACTTTCAAAAGACTATGTGAACATGGTTTGAGGATCTTTATAGTAAAATCATTGAAAGGATAAATGAAGTATTGATATGAAAATCTGTTTAAAAGCAATATCAGCATTCATATGCAGTTTCTTTCTGGTTAATTTTTATGTATGTTTTACTATTCCGGACCAGGTGATCTGTACAGGGATCACGGTGCGACCAGATCGATCAGAATGCCGGATTCACGTTATGTGAATGCTGCAGAGGGGTTTGCCGTCGTTCATTTTGACAGAAATGGCTATAACAATATGGATGGCAAATTGGAAAAACCATATGTTCTGATAATGGGATCATCTCATATGGAAGCTACATATGTCTGGCAGGAGCAAAATACAGCGTCCATTCTAAACGATTTACTGGGTGGGACAGACACGGATCTCAGGACGTATAATATTGCACATGCCAATACTCCGCTGCCTGATATTATAAAAGGATTTCAGGCTGGAATCGGAGAATTTCCAGATTCATGCGCAGTAGTTATTGAGATATACGATACTTCTTTTTCCGTATCGGATCTGCAGGACGCTTTACAACAGACAAGCTATAATGTTGATTCCAGTGGTGCGTATTTGTCAAGGCATCTGACTGACGGACAAAAATTGAGAAGTTCTTTGATAGGCTGCATGCCCTTTGCAAAATATGTGCTGAACAGACAGCTGGGAAACTTTTCAGGATCGAAGGATCCTGTATCTGGATCGCAGACAGGGTTTGAAGCAAATGATTATAAAACTGCTTTGAATGCTGCTTTTTCATTGATCCGGAATGAATATACGGATCCGATCATTGTATTGTATCATCCGGAAGTGGATTTTTGTAAAAATAATATGACGATTGTCCGCGATGAAGATTCATATGATATTTTTAAAGGAGTCTGTGAGGACAACGGGATGATATTTGTCGATACAGGGGATGCCTTTATGAGAGCATTTGAGGATCATCTGGTGGTTCCGTATGGGTTTCAGAATACCGCAATAGGAGACGGTCATCTGAATGCGGATGGCCATAGAATTGTGGCCCGGGAATTGTATCAGGTGTTAAAAGATCTGCCGGGGGTGACTTGGGAATGAATATACTTTCATCTGTTTTCGTTTTTTTTATGCTAATTTTGATCCTTCTTTTGTCTTTGATAAGACAGGAGCGCGCGCGGCAGACCATTTTATTGGTGGCAAGCTATCTATTCTATGCATATGCGGACTATCGTTTTCTGGGAATATTGCTGACACAGACAATGATTGCCTGTTGTACAGCGAGGATCATCGATAAGGGGCGGAAAAAAGGAACGCAGAAATCAGTTCCATCCTGTGTACGTTGGCATTTGTTGATATTGGCTGGATCCTGTTTCGGGCAGATACTCCTGAGACGGCCTGGATTATAATGCGTAGGATATTTACACTGGCTGAAGGTGTCCCATATGTTTATGTTTTCACGCTGGCGTATGGACTGCTGTTTGTGATCGTTAATGTATGGGTACTTATTAAAAAGAAAGGCAGGGCAGGATACATTTTTCTGGATTATCATAAATTTTCGTCATGGTTCATATTATGGACGGTTATTTTGCTGGCATTGGTATTGTTTTATCCGGGCGAAGCGGAATTTATTTATGGAAGGTTCTGAGCGGAAAAAGGATAATTCGCGTGCATAAAAGTGCAAAGTCTCTTGATAATTCAATAGACTTTGCATCTGTTTAGAAGTGCATCAGTTTCTGATCATAATGGCATCTCTACTTTTTTCTCCAGCCAGTATCGATTCTCTGTACTCTGGCTCCATGCATCAAGGGCTAAATCGTAGGTATCATTTACTTTATCTTTTACTTCTCTGACTTCTTTCTTCAGTTCTCTCTGCCCGGTCTTCAAAGCAGATATTTCGGATTCTATCTTATCCAGCCTGTTATGGATAGGTTGCAGCTTATTATCCATCAATGTCGCGATCGCCTGTAAATCTTCAGTTGTTAATGCCATCTCATATCACTCCTCGTTGTGATCGTCAGGAACTGGTGACAGTTCCTTAGGTATCGTTTTATATGCTGAAGTAAGTATATCACAACTTAGATACAAAGTCTATTGAATTATCAAGGCGGTTTCTTCTGAAACAATGACCAAAATAATAAGTTGTCTGGAAAAGTCTTTTATGATATTATAGAAGAAACGAAAAAAAACGAAAATAAAAACAGGAGGGACTCTATGAGATTTGAATTTGACTCTAAAAACTGGACAACCATAACGGAGGGGGAGAAGGACTGTTATCTGCTCACAAACGGACTGGGCGGTTACAGCGGCTTGTCGGTCACAGGTGCGGCGGCAAGGGGGGATCAGGCACTTCTGATGTCGGCAAAAAGGGCGCCAAACGTCAGAATGCATCTTGTGACAAATATTTTTGAAAAGCTTGTCATTGATGACAGGGAGCATATACTGACCACACAGCGCATGAGATCGGGTGCGGACTATGAGGGGTTTCGATATCTCAAAAAGTTTGTGTATGATGATCTTGATGCAGAAGCCCCCACATGGATCTATCAGGTGGACGGAGTGACCGTCACGAAGCATATGCTGATGGTATACGACAAGAACACTGTGGCTGTAAGATACGAGGTGGACAATCCGACAGGGAAGAAAGTGGCACTGGAGCTGACTCCGCTGCTGCGTTTTACTTCGAAAAAGGAGGATTTTGACGCCTCGCAAAACTTAGATGCATATAAGTTGGAACCATACGGAACAGATGCGTATGGGAAAGATGCAGGCAGTGCAGGAGAAGGGGCGGAACAGCCGGACAGGACATACTGTGTCACTGGAGCTGACAGTCAGCTGTATCTCATGACAAATGCAGAACTGTATGCACAGCAGCCTCATCTGTTCGGCGAGATGTATTTCTCACAGGATGAGCGTGACGGACGGGTCGCATACGGCAATGCGTTCAACATCTGTGTGCTCAGAGATCAGATCTGTACCCAAAATGGCACATATGTCATTTTCAGTACGGAGTGTTATGGGGACTGTAGTGCGAAAATGCTTTATGAGCAATTTAAACGGCAGAATGCGGAGCGGAAGGAGCAGCTGCTGGCGCAGGCAGGTCTGGATTCGGAGATCGGACGGCAGCTCGTGCTGAGCGCAGATGCGTTCGTGGTGAGACGCGAGTCGACGGATGGTAAAAGTATCATCGCAGGGTATCCGTTTTTTGAGGACTGGGGGCGTGACACGATGATATCGCTTGCCGGGGCGACGATGGTGACAGGGCGGTTCGAGGAGTGCAGGAGTATTTTGAGGACTTTTGCAAAATATGTGAAGAACGGCCTGCTGCCCAATCTGTTTCCGGAGGGCGGTGAGACGCCGAGGTACAATTCGTTTGACGCGCCGCTGCTTTTTGTGAACGCCGTGTATGAGTATATGCAGTATTCCGGGGATACTGCGTTCAGGGACGAGATACTTCCCGTGTTAACACAGATCATTGATGCATACAGGAATGGAACGGATTTTCATATCAGAATGGACAGCGACAGTCTGGTCATGGGGGGAGACGGTCTGGAACAGCTCACATGGATGGATGTGCGCGTGGGCGAATTCCTGCCAACGCCAAGGCATGGAAAGCCGGTGGAGATCAACGCGTATTGGTACAGTGCGTTGATGATCATGCATGAGCTGACGCAGGACAATGCATATCGGGAGCTTGCAGAGAAAGTGAAAGCTTCGTTTCAGGAGAAATTCTGGAATGAGGACAAGCAGTGTCTGAAGGATGTATTGTCAGGCGGAAGGGATGAGGATCAGATACGGTGCAACCAGATCTGGGCGCTGACGATGCCGTTTACCATGCTGCCTGCACAAAAGGAGATCCAGGTGATCAAAAAGGTGAGAGACGAGTTGTACACGACTGTCGGTCTGCGCACTCTGGCAAAGGACGATCCTGATTTTCACAGCATCTATATCGGGCCGATGGAGCAGCGCGACAGGGCATATCACCAGGGAACCGTGTGGGCATTTCCGCTGGGGGCATATTACAGGGCATGTATCAGATATGCCGAAAAGTGTGTGGAAGATTCTGAAAAGGAGCAGATCAGGATGGAACTGGATCAGGGGTTTAAGGCGCTTGAATCCTGGCTCAGGGAAGGCTGTGTCTCCCAGATCGCCGAGATTTATGATGGGGATACGCCGACGGTGTCCAGAGGATGTTTTGCGCAGGCGTGGAGTGTCACTGAGCTTCTGCGTGCTGTGCGTGATTATGAAAACTGGATCGCCTGATCCTGAAAAAATAATGTAAACGCTTACATTTTAGGTAGATATTTCTTTCTGTTTGTGCTATCTTATAAATAGGAGCGTGTAACGGTGCGAACTGTTGCATTGTGGTATATCATGATAGCGTCAGAGTCCGGGCACGGCTCTGTCAGAATGGAGGATGCGATGAAGTGCGATGTAATCTACAGGACTTCCACAAGTTTTGTGGTAGAGATCAGGGAAAACGGTTATTTTTCGTCAGAACAGGAACATGAGATCTATGTGAACGGAAACCTTGCGGAGAGGAGCGACCGGAACGTAGCGACCGTGTTCGGGCTGGAGCCGGCGACCACATATGAGGTACGGATCAGGTGCGGCTCTGATGAGAGTGAAACGTTCAGCGTCACGACTGCGGAGGAGTATGTCACGCTGAACGTCAGGGATTTTGGGGCGAAGGGCGACGGCGAGACAGATGATACGCTCTTTATACAGTGTGCCATCAACGCATGTCCCAAGGGTGGAAGGGTTTACATACCAGCGGGCGTGTACAGGATCTGCCCTCTTTTTCTGAAGAGTGATCTGGTGCTGGAGATCGGAAAGGACGCGACGCTCTCCGCGTTCACAGACAGAACAAAATTCCCGATTCTGCCAGGTAAGATCGAGTGTGTTGACAAGGAAAAAGAATACCTGCTCGGCACATGGGAAGGCGATCCGCTCGATATGTTTGCAGGCATCATCACGGGTATCAATGTGGAGAATGTCGTGATCACAGGACAGGGGACGATAGACGGCTGTGCAAGCCGCGAAAACTGGTGGCATGATCCCAAAGTAAAGCGCATCGCGTGGCGTCCGAGAATGATCTTTCTGAACCACTGTAAGAATGTTGTTCTTCACGGTATCACAGTGAAGAACAGCCCCTCCTGGAACATTCACCCGTATTTTTCAGAGGATCTGAAGTTTATCGGCATCTCTGTCCTCGGACCGAAGGATTCGCCAAACACGGACGGCTTAGATCCTGAATCCTGCAAAAATGTCGACATCATCGGCGTTTATTTTTCCGTTGGTGATGACTGTATCGCGATCAAATCCGGCAAGATCTACATGGGGGCGAAGTATAAGACGCCTTCGGAGAATCTCACGATCCGGCAGTGCTGTATGCGTGACGGGCATGGATCGATCACCATCGGAAGCGAGATGGCAGGCGGCGTGAAGAACCTCAATGTCGAGAACTGCCTGTTCCTGCACACAGACCGGGGACTCCGCATCAAGACCAGGCGCGGCCGCGGCAGGGATGCCATCGTGACCGGTATCCGGTTTGAAAATATTATTATGGATCATGTGATGACGCCGGTGGTGATGAACTCTTTTTACTTCTGTGACGCGGACGGACATTCTGACTATGTGCAGTCGAAGGAATTTCACCCTGTGGATGAGAGGACGCCGTACCTTGGAGATTTTCTTTTCAGGAATCTGAAGGCGACAAACTGTCATGCTGCGGCTTCTTACCTGTATGGGCTGCCGGAGCAGAAGATTCATCATGTGGTGTTTGAGAATGCTTCGTTTTCTTTTGCGGAGAATCCCACGGCAGGCGTTCCGGCAATGATGGACGGTGTGGACAAACAGACCAACACAGGTATTTTTGCAAAGAATATTGAGACGTTGGAGCTGAAAAATGTTACGGTAACCGGACAGAATGGTGATGCTGTGATCAGTGACGGGATTGACCGGTTTGTTCAATGATCAGAGGATAAACATTTGTTCAAAAAGGTGAATTTATACATTGGGACTTTGGCGAAAAGGAGTTGTGCTGCATGGCAATAGATATCATAGAAAAATATGTAAATGAACTGATCGACCGGAGCACGCTGGATGAACCAGTGTGGAATATTGAGAAGATACGGGCGGGGAAAAAGGCTTCGTGGGATTATATCGACGGCTGTATGATCATGTCCCTGCTGGAACTATATAAGGTGACGGACAACGAAAAGTATTTCGCGTTTGCTGAGAAGTATATCGACCACCGGATTCAGGAGGACGGCACGATCATCGGTTACAGCAAGGACGAGCTGAATCTTGACAATATCAACGAGGGCAAGAACCTGTTTACCCTTTATGACCTGACTGGCAAGGAAAAGTATGCCAGGGCGACAGAGAAGATCTACCAGCAGATTCTTGAGATGCCCCGCACAAAAGAGGGGAATTTCTGGCACAAAAAGATTTATCCCAACCAGGTCTGGCTGGACGGACTGTATATGGCACAGCCCTATTACATGGAGTATGAAAACCGTTTTAATGACAGGAAGAATTACAAGGATATCTTCACGCAGTTCTTCAACGTGGAGAGGAACCAGAAAGACAGGGAGACAGGGCTGTACTATCATGCCTATGACTCTGAGCGGCTCATGTTCTGGGCAGATAAAGAGACCGGACTCTCACAGAATTTCTGGCTCCGGGCGCTTGGCTGGTTTTCGATGGCGCTGCTCGACACGCTGGCGCTTGCGGACACTGCGTATCCCGAATACGATCATCTGCTGAAAATGTATCAGGAGCTGATCGATTCCATGCTGAAATACCAGTCTCCGGAGGGCATGTGGTATCAGGTGCCGAACTTCCCGGGCAGGGAGAAAAATTATCTGGAGACGAGCGGAAGCTCGATCATGGCGTACTGTCTGATGAAGGGGGCACGCCTGGGATATCTTCCGAAAGCATACCGTGACAATGGTGTAAGGGCTTTCAGGGGGATCTGCGATACATACCTCTCCACAGTGGAGGGGGAGATGAGCCTTGGCGGCATCTGTCTCGTGGCCGGCCTGGGACCGGACGACAATCCGAGGCGGAACGGGACATATGAATACTATATGTCAGAACCGATCGTAAAAGACGACGCAAAAGGAACCGCACCATTCCTGCTAGCCTATGCGGAGATGCTGCGATTAGAAGCAGAGAAAGTGTAGACTCCGCATAGGCTTGCGTTTGCGGAGATGCTGAGACTGGAAGAAGAGAATGCGTAGGCTCCGCATTAGCTTGTGTTTGCAGAGAAAGCGTAACCTCATTTGTGAAAGGCACTTGATCATGGAGAAAAGAGAATTGTATGTAGATATCGGCGGCGGACAGCAGTTTGTCAGGATCGGCGACGCGCTTGAGGCGGCAAGGCAGTATGCTGCTGCCTTGCCGCATACGGAGATGGAGGTTGTTATACATATCGCGCCAGGTGTTTACAGAGAACGCCTTGAGATAAGGCAGGATCATATCTCGTTCATCGGCACGGACGCAGAACGGACGAAGATCACTTATTCGGACGGGGCGCTGGATCTGATGCCGGAGGGTGATAAGCGCGGCACCTTTCGGACGCCGAGCGTCTTTATCGACGCGGACCATTTTTACGCCTATAACATTTCGTTCTGCAATGAGGCGGGGCAGGGCAATAAGGTCGGACAGGCACTCGCGGTGTATGCGGACGGGGATCATCTGGTCTTCGAACATTGCCGGTTCGACGGTCATCAGGATACGCTCTTCACAGCGCCGCTGCCGAAAAAGGAGAAACAGACGGGCGGCTTTAAAGGACCAAAAGAATTTGCGCCCAGGCGCATGGGCAGGCATCTGTACAAGGACTGTTATATCGCCGGGAATGTTGATTTTATCTTTGGCAGCGCAACGGCATATTTTGAGAACTGTGAGCTGTTCATGAAACAGCGGAAGGGCGAGATCAATGGTTACGTGACAGCGCCGTCAACTTACGAGGGACAGAGATACGGTTATGTGTTCCGGGACTGCCGCTTTACAAGTGATTGTCCGCCTGAGAGTGCTTACCTTGGCAGGCCGTGGAGGAATTTCGCGCGATGTGTCATCATCCATTCTGAGATCGGCGCGCATATCCGCAAAGAGGGCTGGCACGACTGGGATAATAAAGAAGCGTGGGATACCATGTTTTTTGCGGAGTATGGCAACTATGGGGAAGGCGCAGGGACAAAGCAGCGCGCGCCGTTCGTGAAAATACTCACTGAGGCGGAAGCCGCAGTGTATACCCGGGAGAATGTGATCGGGTTTTAGATTAGGAGGAAAAACAATGCAGTTTGGAATTAGGTTACACGATGCCGTGCAGGCACCGGTCGAGGAACGGTTAAAGATCGTAAAAGAACAGGGATTTACCTGTGCACATGTAGCGCTGTCAAAAGTGATCAGCGAAAATTCCGTGGCGCCGGAAGCGCTTACACCTGGTTATGCCATGTACTTAAGACGTTTGTTTGACAAATATGAGCTGGACTGTGCAGTTCTTGGCTGCTATCTGAACCTGGCGACTCCTGACGCCGCGCAGTTAAAGGCAGCGCAGGAGAAATATATGGCAAATATACGCTTTGCGGCGCATCTCGGCGCGGGCGTGGTCGGCACGGAGACCGGCGCGCCCAATGTGGAATACAAGTTCGAGGAGGCGTGCTGGAATGAAGAGTCCCTGCAGATCTTTATCAGGAATCTCAGACCTGTCGTAAAGTACGCAGAGCAGATGGGGGGGCTTGTGGCGATCGAGCCGGTCGTGCGGCATATCGTGTGCAATCCTGTCCGCGCAAGGCGGGTGCTCGATGAGATCGGATCCCCGAATCTCCGGATCATCTTAGATCCGGTAAATCTTTTGGAGATCTATAATTATGAAAAACAGGACGAGATTATCGACGAGGCGATCGAGCTGCTCGGGAAAGATGTCGCGGTGCTGCATGTGAAGGATTTTGCCATAACGGATGGCAGACTGGTGTCCGTACCTGTAGGACAGGGACAGTGCCACTGGGACAGGATCATGCCTTATATGAAGAAGGAAAAGCCTTATATGCATGCCACGCTCGAGGATACCAGACCGGACAATGCGGTGGCGGCGCTGAACTATATTTCTGAAATTTATCGGAATGCATAGTGAACTGTGAGTGTACACCCCATGCGGAGGAAGTGAGCGCATGGGGTGTCTCTGTAAATGCTCATCCACTGCTTTTCTTTTTATATTCTGTTCCCCATGAAGACATCGCGTCCAAGATCGGTTTTAAGCTCAGTCCTGTTTCAGTAAGTGTGTATTCCACCCGCGGCGGTACTTCGGGATAAACTTTGCGGGTAAGCAGTCCGCTGTCTTCCATTGAGCGCAGATTGGCAGTCAGTACTTTTTGTGAGATGTTTCCGACGGACTTTTTTAACTCTCCAAAACGCTTGGTACCTTCCAGCAGGTCACGGATGATAAGAACCTTCCATCGGTCGCTGATCAGCATTAAAGTGGTTTCTACCGGGCAGGCAGGTAAATTTTTTTCCATCAAAAATCCCCCATTTCTTCACAATAGTTTCCTTCTGGTAACTACGGCACAATAAAGTGCTTACTTTACGTTTGCGTCCTACGGATATATTATAATCTTGCAGGCGGGAAAAAACAAGCCGCAAACGGAATCTTGAAATCGAAAAAAAGGAGGATGTTATGACACAGCAAGAAAGACTTCTTTATCTGATCCAATATCTCATAAAGGAAAATGGGGAACTGAGATCTATAGATATTCCTGCGGAGGATACCGCGCGGAAGCGTTTCCTGCGCACTCTTATGAATGTTCGTCCGCCAAGAGCAGTTACAAATGATTTTCTGAAAATACAGGACGAATATCTGCAGG
>ERZ778504.2183-NODE-2183-length-11217-cov-6.007615_pt1 | contig 11217 bp, 9 predicted proteins | sample MGYA00510046_ERZ778504 | MGnify/ENA primary metagenome ERZ778504 (study PRJEB29527, sample SAMN07138964) | mouse gut metagenome | material: feces | host: mouse | place: China:Nanjing | collected 2016-01-25 ...
CAGACTCAGGATGCTGCGCATCCTTCGTTCGCGTTGCTCGTCATAAGGCTTCCAGCATATGCCCCCTTGCAAGCATGGCGCATATTCTGCAATCCTTCTGACTCTGCTTGGGACTGCGCATAAGCAGACTCAGGATGCTGCGCATCCTTCGTTCGCGTTGCTCGTCATAAGGCTTCCAGCATATGCCCCCTTGCAAGCATGGCGCATATTCTGCAATCCTTCTGACTCTGCTTGGGACTGCGCATAAGCAGACTCAGGATGCTGCGCATCCTTCGTTCGCGTTGCTCGTCATAAGACTTCCAGCATATGCCCCCATGCAAGCATGGCGCATATGCTGCAATCCTTCTGACTCTGCTTATGCGCGCAAAAAATCCGGGCAGAAACTGCCCGGACACACATACAAAGACCCTTATATCAAAATGTGCCGCCCATCGGTACAGCCATCTTCTATAAGAATTTCCTATACGCCCGCAAATGGGGCTGCCAAATTTCCATGTATATGCACTGGTACAGTTCCTTGGATACTGTCCGCTTAAATAATAGCACACACATTTTTAAAGCGCAATCTTTATTCTTGATCTTTTTCGCGTACACAATCTTCCTGCGGACATTCTACAGCTCGTTAATCGTCTCCGTAATCGCCATCTCCCGAACCCGTCTGGCGGGCGCGCGCACCGCCGCCACGCAGGAGAGCGCAACGATAATCGTAATGACCGTGAGCGGTTCAAAGGGCACCTTCCACGAACCGCCAAAATGCGCAAAGACAATCCTCACCATAAACAGCCGATGGAGATACAGTCCGGCGATATAGCCGATAACCAGACCGCAGACCGCATAGGTAACCGCCTCCGCTGCTATCATGCGGGTCATCTGTTCGACGCTCATCCCCACGGCGCGCATGGCGCCGTACTGTTTCATTTTCGCGGATACGCTCATGGAAATGTTATTCATAATGTTAAAGACCGTAATCAGAGCAATGATTGCCAGGAAACCGTAAGCCGCTATGCGGAATACCCAAAAGCTGGAATTGCTCGTCTGCTCGTCCTCGCGCCTGTCTATCAAATCATTTTCTCCCGCCATCGCCCGAATCGTCTCCACCGTCTTTTCCGACGCATCCTTTGCAAGATCAATCCCAAGCATCTGATAATCCGACTCACCCGTGAGACGCATAAACGTCTCCTCCGTACAGACAATCGCCGGACGGCTCTCCGTCCCGATTCCCTCCGAGCACACGCAGGCAATGGTCAGCTCTGTGTCACCTATCTTCACCATATCCCCGGTATTCAAACGGCTGTCCATATTAAAAATCGTCATCACATAGTCCGTATCGCCCGAGACCTGTTCCAGACCACCGCTGGTCACCGACCTTTCCGACCATCGGAACATCCAGTCGTCGTAGGAAATCAAATCGACACTTGCGGGAGTCCCGTTAATCTCCGCGGGCGTATCATAACATACGGCGCAGCCGAATGCCGTTTCCACGCCGGGCAAAACACTCATTTTGTCCTTCATTCCTCTGTCAAGGGAATTGGCGCTGTCCGCCGCCGCTATACTGATATCCGGGCTCAAATCATTCTCCGAGGGCACGAACCTGTTGAACAAATCCAGTCCGGCGGAAAACACCAGAAACAGAGTAACCATAAAGGCAAAGGATAACGACATCAGAATCAGATTCTTTTTCGCAGCCACAGCATGATGCATTCCCAACGCATGTTCCACCTTAAAGATGCGGGTATTCGCCGCATGAGCGACAGCCTTTCCCGTTTCCGCATTGCCCGATACCGCCGCCACGGGGGACACCGACGCCGCCCGTTTCGCGGGAGAATGCGCCGCAAGCAGCACCGATATCACGCCCACCAGAACACCCGACACAATACCAATCATGCTGAATCGGTAACGAAAATCTTCAAACTCGCCGCCTACCTTGTATTGTAAGGTCAAGGACAGCACAAACGTAAACGCCTCGCTGACAACCAGCCCGACAGGTATCGCCGTCTTACACCAATTCAGCGCTTCCAGCCGTACAAACCGCATCACCTGTTCCCTGCTTGCACCGATACAGCGCATCATCCCGAAAAACTTCGTCCGCTGAGCCACCGTGCTGTTTAAGCAGCTTGAAATCATCAGCACGCCCGCTGTCAAAATCAGTACAAATACAATGGCGGCAAGTAAATAGAAACTCTGTATCGCCAGACTGCTGCTGGAGCCCGACACGCCCATCGTGACTATATTTTCCTCGATATCCCCGTTCGCCAGTCCATACTGCGCTTTCAAATCGGAGAGTGCGCGTTTGATATCCGTACCATCCGCGAAGCGGACATAATACGCCGTCTTTACCCCCATGTCCGAAGCAGTCCCCTTCGTTTCTTCGTCAGCGGTTTCCTTCTCCCCGCCGTTTTTAATGACACTTATGTCAGAATCATCATCCGTTCCGTTTACGGCGCAGATTTTTTGGAAGGCTTCCACGCTTATATAGGCGCTCACATCCTCAAACTCGCTGTCATACTTTTCCCATTCGTCGGTGCAGAAGCCGCTCACCGTAAAGGAAAAATCGCCTGTGGGCACATGGACGGTAACGCTGTCTCCTCCCTGCACACCCAGCCTTTCCCTTGCGCTCGTATTCAGCATAATTTCCCCGTCATTTTGGGGAAATACGCCTTCCCGCTCATAGGCCCTGATATCGTCAATATAATTCTCTTCTGTGCCGTATAATATAACGCGTGTGTCATTAATAGAATATCCCTCGTAAACATCCTCCCCGAGCGCATTGCACCATGCAGCCGCAGACACGTCCTCCCTGTTCGCAATTTCCTGCGCCTCCGCCTCAGACAGACCGCTAACCACAATATGATGGCTGCCGTGGTGCCGAATCATGCCCTCCGTCTGCCCCTTCGTCATCATTTCCGCACAGGAAAAGACCGTGGTTACTAGAAATACCGCAAAGATGATGCAGAGCAGAATCAGGCGGTTCTGTTTCCTGCGGGTTCTGGCGGAAATGGGAATCAAACTTAAATAACTTTTCATCTGCAGTCTCCTTTCCGTTCCGGTTCGCGCATTGCAGACGTCCCCCCGACATCTTGCGCTCTCCCCAGATCCGTCAGCACGCCGTCCGACACTTCCAGCACCCGGTCCGCCGTCTGCGCGATCATGCGGTTATGGGTGATCATAATGATGGTCTGTTCATATTTATGGGACGCCTCCCGGAGCAGCGCAATCACCTCATTACTGTTCTGCGTGTCCAGATTTCCCGTCGGTTCGTCCGCCAGAATTAGCGACGGTCTTGTAATCAGCGCACGGCCGATCGCTACCCTCTGCTGCTGCCCGCCGGAGAGCTGGCTCGGCAGATGGTTCCGGCGTTCTTTCAGATTGAGCACGGTAAGCAGCTCCTCCAGATAGTTCCTGTCCGGCTTCTGATAATCGAGCAGCAGCGGAAAAATGATATTCTGCTCTACCGTCAGTTCCGGAATCAGGTTAAATGCCTGAAAGATAAAGCCAATGTTTCGGCGACGAAAAATCGTCAGGTTTTTCTCCCGCATGGCAAAGGTGTCCTTGCCGTCAATTAACACTTTGCCCGATGTTGGCGTATCCAATGCCCCAATCATATTAAGCAGCGTGCTCTTGCCGGATCCGGACTCCCCCACAATCGCCACATACTCGCCTTTCGGAACGGAGAAGCTGACATTCTTGAGCGCCCGCACAGCCGCTTCACCGCTGCCGTAAGTCTTGCAGATTTTGCTCATTTCCAGTAAATTCATTCTAAGCACCTCTTTCTGATAAATTTAATATCACGCAGAGAATGTCCGATTTTGGCATTCTCTCAGAAATGACTTAGATTTTCTAAGGCAGCGTCTTTCGATGCCCTAGTGCTCCATTTACCAATTAACTATCCTTTTTTGCTTGCCAGCATTCCCTTCTACTGCGTTGTTTTCGGTCAACGATGCCACCGCATCGCCTCCCTCAAACGCCTTGTATAAGGAAATTCTGGACTTCGCAAAAAGTGTATGCAATTGGAAAATGGAGCACTAGAAAATCTTCATTTCTTATGAAAGAATAGCACTTAAATACTACCGACATACTTCACCCGTATTACAATTTTGTAATAAATCTTGTTCTGAAATTTTTTCGGCAACCGGAAACAGCAGTACGAAAGCTGCCCCCTCCCCAAGCCTGCTGTCCACCGAAACACTGCCGCCGTGAGCCTCCGCCACCGCCTTTACGAGCGGAAGTCCCAGTCCGATTCCCTGTGTGTCCTGAGAATATCTGCTGCGATAAAACCGTTTGAAAATATGGTGCAGATCTTCCGGGTGGATGCCGTTTCCGCTGTCCTTCACCGTCATGCGGACGGCGGATGGGGACTTCTCCCACGTCATCCATATACTGTCCCCGCTCTCTGTGTGGTCGAGGGCATTTTTTACCAGATTGTCAAGCGCCTCCAAAATCCAGCTTCGATCACACGAAAAGGAAACGGCATCACTGCCCGACAGCACGACTTGTTTTTCCTCCTGCCTCGCGCGGTGGGCAAAATGTTTCTCCACCTCCGCCATAATCTCGGAAATGTTTTCCTGTCGTTTTTCAACCACCATTGTGCCCGCGTCAAATTTCGTGATCTTTAACAGATTCTGCACCAGCGTCTCAATCCGGTCCAGTTCCTGTTCCGACAGCCCGGCAAATTCCCTGATCGTCGCAAGCCCGCCTGTCTCCGCCTCCGTCTGCATGATGCCGTTATAAATGTTTAATGCTGCAAGGGGCGTTTTCAACTGATGGGAAATGTCCGAAATCGTGTTCTTGAGAAACTCCCTCGACTGCCCTTCCTTCTGCACCTGCGCATTTAAGATCGCCGCCAGCGAATTGATTTCATGAAAAAGCCTGTAAAGCTCCCCCTCCTCGTCGCAGGCAATGCGGGCGTCTTCGTCGCCGGAAATAAACGCCCGAATCTGCACGACCGCCTCCTCCATCTGCCTGTCCTGGTGCCTGAAATACCGATAGCAGAAAAAAAGAGCCGCCCCTCCTATAAGCATGGCGCAGAGCGGCACAGACAATGCAAGTTTTTCCGACACAATCGTCATATTCTCTGTGAGCAGATCATCCCGCCAGAGAGCCGGCCCCCCGATCCTCACTGCAACAGGCAGCACAGATATCAGAACAACCGCCGCCATGCACAGCGCCATCTGCACAAACAGCTTTCTTATATTGCGATTTACAAACACTCTCATTTTCTCTCCATTCCACATTTGCGCTCTCAAATACTGCCCCTGTTATTTTTCGGTTCTGCTCCCCGTACTCCACTTATACCCCATCCCGCGGACGGTCACGATCTTTTCCGGCGTGCCGGGATCGTCCTCTATCTTCATGCGCAGTCTGCGGATATATACCGCCAGCGTTTTGTTCTCAATAAAATTTTCGTCGCAGTCCCACAGCCCTGCAAGAATCTGCTCCGCCGAGAGCACCCTGTCCGGATTTTCCATAAACATCCGAAGCAGCTTATATTCCCCGGAAGTCAGATCCAGCGTTTTTCCGCCCTTTCGCGCCTCCCCGCTCCGCATGTCAAGCGTAATGCCGTTCATGGACAGTTCTTCCCCCGCCTGCATAAAATTTTCGCTCCTCCTGAGCAGCGCATGGATTCTGGACAAAAATACGGCGAGCTTAAAAGGCTTTGTGATGTAGTCGTCCGCGCCGATATCCAGCCCCATAATCATGTCCGTCTCCTCATCCGCCGCGGTTAGGAACATGATCGGCACCTTGGAGGTCTGCCGTATTTTTTCGCATAAAGCAAAACCCGTGCCGTCCGGCAGCGCTACATCCAGTATGACAAGATCATATTTCCCTTCCGCCCAGAGCGTTTCCGCCTCCGCCGCCGTGCGGGCATTCTCCACCTCATAGCCTTCCTTTTTCAGCGCATAAGTCAAGCCGCCGATCAGACTCAGATCATCCTCCACAAAAAAAATATGTTTCATATTCTGTCCATTCCCTTTCCGACATCAAGTCTCATTTCTTCATAATACCCGTTAGACACGGTAAAAACAATCCCCTTCGTGCCGGCGTTTTATCTTGTCAAATGCTGTATATAACCGTAATTGCCTGCATACACTCATACTAACGATAGAAAAGAGGAATCGCTATGTGTACGAGTATTGCCATGAATACCGAGGATTTTTACTTCGGCCGCACCATGGATATCGAATATTCTTTTGGTGAAAACGTTGTCTTTACACCCAGAAACTATTCCCTGTCTTTCCGCAGAAACGACACCCTCCACAGACATTACGCCATGCTTGGAATGGCCAGCGTGAGGGATGATTACCCCCTCTATGCGGAAGCGGTAAATGAGAGAGGGCTGTGTATCGCAGCCCTGAATTTCCCCGACAATGCCTACTATTCCCCTAAGGAAGATCCCGTGCTGCAGAATGTGTCCCCCTTTGAGCTGATCCCGTGGCTGTGCGCCAAATGCGCCTCCGTCACAGACGCAAAACAACTTCTGTCTGCCACGCATCTGGTCGATATTCCTTTTAACGACTCGCTTCCGCTGGCGCCGCTGCACTGGCATATTGCAGACCAACAGCACTCCATAGTGCTGGAATCCACCATCAACGGCATGGAAATATATGACAACCCTGTCGGGGTACTGACAAACAACCCCGGATTCCATTTTCAGACCACAAATCTCTGCCAATACATGAACCTGACTACGACATGTCCACAAAACTGTTTCAGCAATATAAAAAGCCTCGTCCCATTCGGACAAGGCTTAGGCAGCTTCGGTCTGCCGGGTGATTATTCTCCTGCCTCTCGTTTTGTCAAGGCGGCTTATCTCTCCATGAACTCCGTCTGCGAAAAAGATGAGATGAGCAGCGTCTCCCAATTGTTTCACATTCTGGATTCCGTGTCCATGATCCGCGGCAGTGTTGTAACTAACCAAAAGCTTTACGACACCACCACCTATGTCTGCTGCATGAATGCCACAAAGGGCAGATATTACTATAAAACCTACGGTAACTCCCAGCTTAACGCCGTTGACCTCCGCCATGAAAATCTCGATGCGGGTACGCTGAAAACTTATCCCTTAGCGACAGAGCCACAGATCGCATGGGCAAACTGACAGACCTCCGCCCATCCCTCTCCCGTCCTGCAGACCAAGATCCATTGCACACCACTTCACCAAAGCGAAATCTTGCCGGTTGTCAACGTCTGCCGTTTTTCAGTCGGAAGGAGCTGATCAGATCCATCAGCATACTGGACTGGGAAGACAGCTCCTCGCTGGCCGCCGCACACTCCTGACTGGTGGCGGAGTTGTTTTCAACCACCGCAGAAATCTGCTCGACGCCGGTAGACACCTGCTCCATAGCCACGGTCTGTTTCTCCACCGCATCCACAACCTGCTCCATCTTGACCGTTACATTTCCGGCGAGCTCGCCTGTCCGTCCCAGCGCCTCCGTCACCCTGTTCATGGCCTTGCCACCTTCCACGATCGTCGCGGCGGAACTCTCTATCAGCTCTTTCGTCGCTTTTGCGGCTTCATCCGATTTCGACGCAAGACTGCTGATCTCCTCAGCCACCACGGCAAATCCTTTGCCCGCAGCGCCGGCTCTCGCCGCCTCCACGGCTGCGTTCAGCGAAAGAATATTGATCTGGAACGCAATATTCTCTATCGTCGCAATAATGGTACCGATCTGCTTGGATTCCTCGGAAATGCGATCCATCGACGCGCTCAGTTCTTTTACGTTCTCTATACTGACACCAAGCTGTGCACCCGCCTGATTGACATACTGTCCCACTTCTTCCGCCGCATTCGAAGTCTCTCTTGCGCCCGCCGAAATATCCGCAATCGTAGTCGAAATTTCCGTAACTGCGCTGGCCTGTTCGGTCGCGCCCTGCGCCAGAGTCTGCGCACTGGCAGACACCTGATCCGCCCCGTCGGATACATGTCCGGCGCTGGCGGCAAACTGCCCCATCGTCTGATTCAATGCGCCCAGAATACTATCCAAAGACTTTTTAATCGCCAAAAAGTCTCCCGTATAATTCTGCTGTGTCTCCTGCGTCAGATCGCCCTTTGCGATCGCGCCAAGCACTTCTGAGATCTCACCTATGTAAGCGCGAAGACTGCCGATCGTCTCCTCAAATATCTCTCCCAGCAGTCCGATCTCATCGTTGGAACGCACACCGATCTGCACCTGCTTTCCGTCAGCCAGTCCCAGTTCGCCCTTCTCCAATCTCTCAGCTGCCTGTGTGATCTTTCCGAGCGGTCCGGACACCCGCTTTTTCAAATATCCGGTCAGGAAAATAATGCAGGCAATAATCACTGCCACGCTGATCACTATGGCATAATCGATAATCCTGGCAGTTTCCTTCTCCGCCTCAGCGATGGATATACCTGCAAAAATCAGACCGTCAACCTTTCCGTCCGCGCCCTTTGTGGGCACATAAGAACACAGGTAAGTTTCGTCCAGAATCTCCGCCTCGCCCACATACGGCTGTCCCTGCTTCAATACAATGTCTACAAGGTTGGATGCCAGTTTGGTTCCCACCACACGTTCCCCGTTCTTCGTCACTGTACTGTAAGCCCTTGTATCGCCCTCAAAAATGGTAAATTCACAGCCCTGACGCTTTTTTAAGCCGTCCAGCATCTCATTCAGATCGTCGCCCTCCGATACCCGGCTCAGCTCATATGCCAACAGATTCGTGCCGTTTGTACAAATCTTCTCCTGCATACTCCTGACCAGCGAATTGTACATACTAACGCAGATAGTTACTGCCAGCACAACGGAAATCGCCTGCATGATCACTACCACATTGCCGACTTTTTTCCCGATACGCTTCAGCTTTCTTCTGCCCCTTTTTCCCTCAACCGTCTGTTCTTTTCCCATACTGTTTTCTCCATTTTATAATAATATTGACTACGCTCTTCCTTATCAAGCCTGAATTGCATAGTCTGCATTTATTGTATCATAAGCGTAAGAAATTACAAACATGTTTTTTCAAATTACCCTCAAAATAGTAATCTCCCAGTTTTTTCCGACATTTCCGGCTTTTGCGATTATAAACCGCAAAACTTGTAACTATTCAGCCTTCGGCTTCCCAGTTACCGAATCCGGCCGTTACCAAAACTTTTCCATGCCGCATTACCGTTTCAACTCGACAATATATTCCGTCGTCCCTTCCTCAAACTGCTTCTTTCCGGTTACTGTAAAACCGTACCTTTCATAAAACCGTCTGGCGTCCGCATTTTTCTCGAGCACCCAGAGATACCTGCAGTTCTTTCCTATGGCAAACTGTATCAACTCGCCGCCGATCCCGCGGTTTTCAAAGAAATGATCCACATACAGCTCCTCTATCCTGTCCCCGGCAATGTGCAGCATGCCCTTGACAAACTCGTCGTCGTAAACCCAGACGCCTTCCAGTTTTTCCGGATTGTCAATATATGCCTTTGCAATGGGATAAACCTGTATTTCCCCGAAAGACACTTTATCGTTCTGAAAAATCTTTCTGTAGTTCATGCGTTTCGTAAACACCAGAATTTCAGCTATTCTGGAAGCATCCTCAACTGCCGCGCGACGTATCATAACCTGACTCCTCTTAACCCTTTTTCAAAATATAGTATCATGTCTGCGCCTGCTTCTATATACGTTCCTCTGTCGCCCGTTTATATCAACAGCGCAATTTTATCCAATCCGTGATTCCCCGCTAAGCTTACAATATATTTATCAAAACAAAGGAGGCTCACAGCGATGAGTAATGATTTATTTAAAGCATTTGACAACGGTTCTCTGAGACTGCCGGAATCGACAACCGCATTTGCAGACCTTCCATGGGAAAAGCACCCTGCCTTTGACGGCGTGGAGCTCAAACACATCATTTCCGCCAAAAACACCGGCGGGCAGTTCAGCTATCACCTTGTCCGCATTGCACCGGGCAAAAGTATTCAGAATCATATCCACGAGACGCAGTTGGAAACCCACGAGGTAATCGCCGGTTCCGGTGTCTGCATCAATGACGGTGCCGCCATTCCTTATTTGCCCGGCGTAATTTCCATCCTGCCTGCAGGCGTGCCCCATGAAGTGAATGCAGATAAGGAGGGGCTGTTCCTTTTCGCAAAATTTATGCCAGCTTTATGTTAGTGTGAGAATCGCACGTTTAAAATGCGGCATTCTCCGTATAAATCTTATATTCTCCCGGCGTCAGTCTGACAATTCTTTGAAAGCAGCGGTCGAAGTGGCTCTGGTCGCAAAATCCTGCGGCATAAGCCGCTTCGGTCACGCTTTTCCCTTCTTCCAGAAGTTTCTGCGCCTTTCTGACCCTGCACTGTATCTGAAACTGGTGCGGCGTCAGGCCGCAGACCGCTTTAAACTGCCGGATCATGTGGTAAGGGCTCACGTTTATGATCCGCGCCATGTCCTTTATCAAAAACGCATTCTCCGGCGCTTCCAGTATCCGTTTCTTTAATCTCATTATGTAATGTTCTTCCCTGTCTTCACGATTCAATCTATCATTCACAGATACACAGATCGTAACCATGGAATATGCCGTGTTATTAACCGGCTCTATCGCGTGAGGCGTGTCCGGCGGAATGTAAAAATGCTCCCCCGTATGATATGTTTTCTTTTCACCATTGCGGACAATACAGACCGCACCGCCTGAGATGATGCCGAATGTATGGTGACTGGCGTGGGTATGAACCGGGTAGGCGCAGGTGGCATCCCGGTAGTAAATGTATTCCGTACCTCCGTTTTTTCGGCTGTAGATTATTTTGCCCTCCATAAAAGATGCGTCCCTTTCCTCCATCTGATGATGCACCTGCTCCAGTCCGTCAAACACATGTCGATATGGCGAATCGGATGCCCAGTTAAATTGCACAGACTATATGCGGTACCATATTTGGTGTCAATTTCTTTTGCGTCCAAATATCTGTCAATCATTATAACTGCTTAAAATACGCTTTCAACTCCGCTTTGCAGGCATCTTCGAGCTGTCTAATCTCACACCCGCGAATAGCGGCTTCCAAGTGATAAAGAATGACAACGCAGGTTCCCGGATACTGTTCTTTGAGCCGGAAAACCGCCTGTCTGCTTCCCATCTCTGTCAATTCTTCAGCCGAGTGAATACCGACTGAATGCAGTTTCTTCTCCATCGTTTTGCCTAATCCCAACGTTGTGACCGACGCCATGTTTTCTCTCCTTCTTATAGCCGCTATACTAACATTCACTATCAGAATTATATCATTAC
>ERZ778504.2188-NODE-2188-length-11182-cov-8.932866_pt1 | contig 11182 bp, 12 predicted proteins | sample MGYA00510046_ERZ778504 | MGnify/ENA primary metagenome ERZ778504 (study PRJEB29527, sample SAMN07138964) | mouse gut metagenome | material: feces | host: mouse | place: China:Nanjing | collected 2016-01-25 ...
TTTTCTTAAAAGTGGAAGTCCACTATACCACAAGAAAATTCAAATGTCACTAAGGAACTGTAAAAAAATAACTTTTAAATAGTGCGTAGGATTTTTCTTCGAGAGTGCCGCTCAAAAATCAGGCGCATAGCGAGCTATGTAACTGATTTTTGAGCGGTGCTATCGGAGAAAAAGACAAGTAATATTAAAAGTTATTTTTGGACAGTTCCTAAGGCTCTCTAAAGTGTGGCAAATCTTTTTCGGTATAGTGAGAATGGCTAATTTTCGGGATATATTTTAACAGATATTCCCCGAACACCTTTTTTCACAATCTTGCTGTCATCAAGAATATTGAAAACTTCGTACAAATCTATTACGTAAAGATTGTGATCAAAATGATTTGAATATGATTCTACAGGGAAGTGTGTATGAGCATATGTTAGATACAATGGAATTTTTAGATGATGATAAATTTGATTTTGGTAAAGTACTGAATATTTTATCAGAGTCAATAGATAAGAGTGAGTTTTCAGAAGACGAAAAATATATTATCCATGGAGATATTGAACAATGGCGAAGGCATTGGAAAAAATATAAATCTCTTATTCCGAGGGAAAATAGAACCTTATTATCGTTTAGAAATAGTATTTCATTAGGTAAAACTCAGGATGTAACGAGTGATAAGGGAGTTGCATTATTAACAGCACATATGTCAAAGGGATTGCAATTTGAAGTGGTGTTTGTTGTTGGATTATGTGAAGGAACATTCCCAGACTATAGGGCTGTAGCAGGTGATAAAAAGGCAATGGAACAAGAAAAAAATAATATGTTTGTAGCTGCTACAAGAGCAAAAAGAATATGTTATTTTTCATATCCAGAATTTAAAATGTAAGAAATATTCATACCAGAAAGAGAGACATCTGAATGATACCATTAAAAATAGAGACTTTGCTGGAGGGACGTGTCGTTGAACATGACCGTGTAGAGTATAAAACAGGATGCAATCCAAATGATATTATTCATTCTATTTGTGCGTTTGCAAATGACTATGATAACACCAATGGCGGATATATCGTCATAGGGGTAAAAGAGAGCAATGGTATGCCGGTATTTCCGTTAGAAGGTGTTCCGAAGGAAAAGTTAGATTCCATACAGCAGGAAATATTTCAGTACTGTAATCAGATTATTCCAAGGTACATTCCAAGAATGGAAGTGGTTGATTATAAGAATGAAGGAATTTATTTGATATATCTATGGTGTTCAGCAGGTGATAGCGGTCCTTATCAGGCGCCGAAATCAGTGTATGTGGAAAATGGTGAAAAAGCTGACAAAAGCTTGAAATATTGGATTAGACCGGAATCGCTTACAATGAGTAGGGGAATTTTTCCCCTACTTTATTTCGTATAGGTAGCTGTTTCCGGTTTTGCCTACCCTGTCAATGATTTTGGTTTCGAGCAATACATTCAGGAGGGTGCTGGCGCTGCCCTGCGGGATTCTGGCGGCTTTGCTTAAGTCCTTTGAGGTAAAACGTTCGGGGAGCGTATCGGGCAGGAATATCATGTAGTCGGAGAAGCTGTCAATGCGGACTTCATCATAGATGTCGACCGGTTTTCCGTCCATGCGCGAGGAACCCCGCTTTTTGTCGCGGCTCCATCCGTTTAGGTACCGCGTCTCCTCCACGTCAATCAGGCTGATGATAAAGTGCAGTTTCGGGCTGCCGATAAACATTTTGATTTTGTATAATTCGGGTATAATCTGGTAAACGGTTCCTGTTTTCGGGGACTTTCTTTTCGGGGTGCATTCCCCTGTTTCCATGTCCAGCCATGACAGCCATTTCGTGTGCGCCACGGGATAAATGATGGTGACATCGTGTTCCTGCAAAAAATATTCAAGCTTTGCGCGCATTTTGTTGAAATTGCGTGTCTGGACCTCGAAAATTTCCCCGTCAACGCAGATGTCAGCCACATAGGGGCCGATTTTAATTTCGTGGTAGGAGGAATCCGGGGCATAATAATATTTTAAAACACTGTGTATTGTCTTTTCCCGGAGTGTGCCGATGCCGTTCTGTCCCTGAAGAGCGCCTATCATTTTGTAGCATGATTCCGAAAAAAGCTGATGGTCAATTGTCGTCTGCATGGAAATGTTCCTCTGTAAATAATTTGGTTTAGCTATAGTTTACCAGATATTTTGTCATTGCGATACATTATTTCCCAAAATAAAACAAAAGATGTGCCATAATAAGCAATACCAATAGCATCACACTTCTTTATGGAACAACCAATCTCATGCAGGAAGCGAAAAATGTATACCATAAAGAATTTGATGCTGCACTGCATGAATACAGTGCAAAGCAGACAAGACCGCAAAGATGGATTGGCGATTATTTTGAGCATGTGTCCGAAACGGAACAGGACATGGCAGTGGAGGTCATCATACAATGCGGGGATAAAAAATTTTGGGAGCAGAACAGCGGAGACAAAATATTTATGAAGCAGGTCTATAAGCAGCTCCTTTTGAAATTGCAGGAGTATCTGCCGGATTTTAAGATTGCAAATGCGGTGGTTCACTTTGATGAGGCTAGCCCGCATATGCACGTTGTAGGTGTTCCGGCAGGGACAGCGGCGCAAAGGGAAGATATAACTGTGCAAGCCCGCACATGCACGTTGTACGTGTTCCGGCAGGGACAGCGGCTTGTCAGTAAAAGTGTCAAAGCGATCCGTATTCACGCCCCAAGTCCTGTCGGAAGTTTTGCAGGATAAAATGCGGGCGGATGCCAACTACTACATGAAAGATATCAGTCATGGTTTTTTCCTTTTTCTTTTCCTTTACTTCCTGTTGGAAGATAGCTTTCATGTAGTGGTTGGCGTTGTGTTTTGCTACTCTATCGCCGTCTTTCTTGTGACGGTTTTGACATTGCCCCTGTCCCTCAAATCCCTCCCCTCATTGACAGCCATAAACAGTTCCAGAATGTCCTTTTTGATAAGTATCTTTCTCCAAGTCGCTTTGTAGTCTGCCGCCTCCTCAATGGAAAGGGCAATCTTCATTGCTGCCATTCATTCTCCTCCTCTTAAATTGCATTATGCAATTTTTATAGTATGCTTACTGAATTTGCAAACCATGTGGAACGTGGGGTTGATATTGAGGCGGGAAACAGCTTTCGAAGGCTGTTTCCCGCATTTGGAGAACTGCTAAATTCATTCAAAGAGATTATAAAAGACGGGTTATGCTGGTTTCCCCGCCTTATGCGGTGGCAGGCCTCAAAGGGCGAGGTTTCCCCTGTGTTTGAAGATAACAGGAATGAAGGCTATTACTACCGGCTGAAATCCTACATGGATATCCATACAAGGCAGGAATACCCAAAGGAACGGATACAGCCGGAAATCAAGCCGGAAAACCGCACAGGAACAATAGAGCAGTTAGCGCAGAATATGGAGGCTGTCAAAAAGCAGGTGCAGATTATGGGTGTATGGATGAGTCAAAATCATAAGCGTTAAAGTTGGCAAATTATATAAAGTTGGAAATAAAAAGCCTTTAAATGTAAGAAGAAGGAAAATTCTGACAGAAATGAGGGACAATCCCAACATAACGGCTGAAGAACTTCGCAAAATTTTAGGGATTAGCAAAACGGTTGTAGATAACAATATTTCATTTCTGCGTGAAAATGGCTATTGCGGATCGATACAGATATTTTTCAAGGTGATTGTCCCACAAAAGCTTTTCCGATATCTTGAACCATGTCCGGATTGAAAAGGCAAAGGAGCTTCTGTGGGAATCTTTCCTGCGTATCGGGGATATTGCAGAAAAGGTAGGTTTTCTGGATATGGCACATTTCCCAGGGTATTTAAGAAGTATACGGGACTGTCCGCAAATGAATTCCAGAATCAGATAAAGAGTGAGGAGAATAGCGAGAAAGAATAAGAAGGTCAGCTTATAGCAGCCGACCTTTTATAATGTGTCTGATATCAAGTGTTTCCTTGTCCAGAAGAAGAAAGTGTGCTTTCTTTCCCGGGGTAATGCTGCCGTAAAGGTGATCGATTCCTATCGAGCGGCAGGGATTGATGGTGGCGGCGGCAATGGCGGTCTCTAGGGGAATTCCCATGGAAACGGCAGTTTTCATGCATTGGAACAGCGGCGTGACGCTGCCGGCGATGGTGCCGTCTGCCAGAGTTGCCTTGTTTTTGACCACGGTGACCTCCTGTCCTCCCAGGGTATATGTGCCGTCGGGTTTTCCTGTGGCGCGCATACTGTCACTGATGAGGACGACACGGTTTTCAAAAAGCCGGAAGGTGGCGCGCACGACCGGAGCGGAAATGTGCAGTCCGTCGCAAATCAGCTCTACATAGCAGTCCGTCGTGTCGGATGCCGCGCCGATGACGCCGCTGTCCCTGTGGTGGAAAGGCGGCATGGCGTTATATAGGTGGGTCACATGGTTGGCTCCCGCATCCAGAGCAGCCTTGGCTGTAGCATAGTCTGCCCCGGTGTGGGCGAGGGAAAATGCGACTTTATCCTTATATTTTTCAATGCAGGGCAGGGCGTTGGGAAGCTCCGGCGCCAAGGATATCAGCTTTACCAGCCCTTGGGAAAGCTCCATCCAGTGTTCCACGAGCTCCCCGTCCGGGGAAAGGATATACGCTTCGTTTTGTGCCCCTTTCTTTTCCCTGCTGATAAAAGGTCCTTCCATGTGGATGCCCACAAAGTCCGCAAAATCCGTGTCCATATGTTTTTGCACCTGTTCCGAGAAAAAATCTGCTGCTGTCCGGCAGATTCCGTCCAGGGTTTCCGTGGACATTGTCATCGTGGCAGGGCAGATGGAGGTCACGCCGTTTTTCAGGGAAAAGGCGGAAATCGCTTTTACCGCCTCCATGCTGTTGTCACAAAAATCATATCCGTCGCATCCATGGAAATGAACGTCCGTAAGCCCCGGAATGACATAACATCCCGCAGCGTCAATGACAAGCTCGTCATTTTCTGACGCTGGCAGAGCAGTGTCATCCGAAACCAGGGAAGTAATGTTATCTCCCTGCGTCAGAACAGACAGGGGGAGAAATGTATTTTCCTCTGTAAATACCAGACCATTTTTAATAACCATAATCGTTGCTCCTTTTATATATGCTAAATCTGTAAAAGACGCAGGGCATCTTTGTCTGCAATGAGTGTCACATCCGGATGCATCTGTAAGATGGAAGCCGGAACCTGGGGTGTGACCGGTCCGGTAAAAGCGTCCCTTACGATAGTAGCTTTCCCCGCTCCGCTTACAATTACTAGGATTTTTTTTGCCTGCATAATGGACTGGATACCCATGGTGTACGCTTGTTTGGGAACTTTATCCATGGATTGAAAAAAGCGGGCATTGGCTTCTATGGTGCTTGCTGCCAGGTCCACGCAGTGGGTTTTCTTGGCAAAAGACGTATCCGGTTCATTAAATCCGATATGCCCATTGTTTCCAAGACCCAGAAGCTGCAGGTCAATCCCGCCGCACTGTTCAATTACTGCATTGTAGTCCGAACATGCCTTCTCGGCGTTTTCTTCCAGACCATTTGGAACATGGGTGCATGCTTTGTCAATATTGATATGGTCGAAGAGATTCGTGTTCATAAAATAGCGGTAGCTCTGGTCATTTTCCGGTGAAAGACCCTTGTATTCGTCCAGGTTGATGCTGGTTACCTTTGAAAAATCAAGTTCTCCTGACTCATAGCGCTGGATTAATTCCTGATACGTTCCGACAGGGGAAGAACCCGTGGCAAGTCCCAGTACACAATCTGGTTTTAAGGTAACCTGTGCGGCAATGAAATTTGCCGCCATGCGGCTCATTTTGTTGTAATCTTCTGCTTTGATAATGTTCATAAATCCCTCTCCTTTTCATTGTTGATTGGTATTGTTTTCGTTCCGATATGGGTTATATAAGTATATCAGTGAATATAAAGGATTACAAGGGAAGCGGGGCGGAATGACAAGATAATGATAAAAGTGACAAGATAAGTGATAAATAATTCGTATTGAGAATGGAAACATATTATGATATAATTTTCACACAATATATGAAAGTAAAAATTATAGTAAACGACAAAAATATTTGCCGTTTACTATATATACTTTCGTTTGAAAGGATATCGTTTGAGATGGGAATCGTGAGAAGTAAGTATTATGGCATATTGCGGGCCGTCACAGTGGGAATTGCGTTTTTTTTACAGATTGGCATCATGATTTTTCTTGCCATGTATCTGATGAGATATTCCATCATTGTCTATTTTATATTGGAAATTGTGAGCGTGATTACGGTATTTGCGCTTGTAAACAATGCGGAATCCTACAAGATGAGCTGGATTGTCATTATCCTTGTGCTACCGGTGGCGGGTCTGTTCCTGTACTTTATGTGGGGGCGTAAACGGACAAATTCCAGATATTTCAGGCGGCTCAGGGAATATGATACCCACATGATGCGCAGTCTCAGCCAGGACGAGAGCATTGTGCAGGATTTGGAGAAGCAGCATCCGAATAAGGTGCAGATTAGCAGGTATCTCAGGAAAGCGGGTTTTCCGATTTATAATAATACAAAGGTGAATTATTATGGGCTGGGTGAGGATGTCCTTGCGGCAATGCTTGCGGACATCAGGAAAGCGGAAAAATTTATTTTCATGGAGTACTTTATCGTATCGGATGGAAAGGTGTGGAGCGATATCCTGGAGGTTCTTACACAGAAAGTAAAGGGAGGTGTCGCAGTCAAGCTGCTGTTTGATGACTTTGGGACGCTTCGGATTAACACGCAGGCATTTCGCAGGGATATGAAAAGCCGCGGGATTGAGATGAGTATTTTTAATCCCATTCACCGCGATGTGACACGGATGACATTTAATTACAGGAATCACAAGAAAATAACGGTGATAGACGGAAATATTGCCTATACGGGCGGTTTTAACCTGGCGGATGAGTACGCAAATTATATCGAGCGCTTCGGGCACTGGAAGGATTCTGGAATCCGGCTCTGCGGTGACGGCGCGTACAGCTTTACCTGTTTCTTTTTGGACATGTGGCGCATTGCAAATGGGGATGTAGAAATCAATGATGCGGATTATAAGCCTTTGATACATGTGGAGGAAGCAGGATATGTGCAGCCGTTTATGGGAGGTCCGCACCGGAATCCGCATAATCCGATAGAAGGCGTCTATACCAGAATGATTAACAAGGCACGGGATTATGTCTATATTACGACGCCTTATCTTGTCCTTGACCAGAGTATGCGTGATGACCTGATTAATGCTGCCGAGAGCGGCGTGGATGTGCGGATTATTGTACCGCGGATTTATGACAAGTGGTATGTTTACATGGTAAATGTCTCAAATTATGGAAAACTGATGGAGGGTGGCGTCCATATTTATGAATACAAGCCTGGTTTCATCCATGCCAAGAATGTAATCGCGGATGATGAGTGTGCAATCTGCGGAACCATCAATACGGATTACAGGAGCTTTTATCTCCACTATGAATGCGGTGCCTTTTTAAGCGAGGTGGATGCCGTCATGGACATGAAGGAAGATTTTAACAGGACGCTCGGCGCGTGCGAGGAGATGAAACTGGAAAACTGGCAGAAACGTCCGGTCGGAAATAAAATTATGCAGGCTGCGCTCAAGGTTTTGTCACCGCTGCTGTAAACAATTCCATCCATCTGCACGATATATATAGCAAATGAAATTATATCTGAGGAGGGAATTGCGGATGGAAATCGGTCAGGTTGCGAGAATGACGAGACAGGAGCTGATGGAGTGTATCAGCAGCAGGAAAAGTGAGATTGCCGAGAAGATTAAAAATGGGGAGACGGAGCCGACTTTTTCGATAGGGAGCGCGACTTTTACAGTGAAGGAGTGGAATAAGCTGCTCGACAAGGTTGACAAAAATAATGAAGAGGTACGACTGGAGCAGGAGCGGCGCAAGGAGGCGCTGGAAAAAGAGGCACTGGAAAAGAAAAAGGGAACGGACAGCCTGTATCTCGATATGCACAGTGAGAGCACAAAGCGCAACTATTATCTGGAAAAGTTAACCGGGACATACAGGACCTGTCCATATGACAATCTGGCACAGAATGGCGTGATTTCTTATAAAGGCGTCGATTTTGTGTGTGACTATGAGAAAAATGCCATCTGCCTTGGCGATATGAGCAACAGTAAGGATGTGCTGACAATTCCCCTTGAGGACGGCGGCAGCCTGATGGTGAACAGGAATAACCTGGGTGATCTGGCACAGGCAATCTCGATGTTTACGCCGGAGGACATCAACCGCATCATGCGTGCCATTGCGGACGACAACAGGGCGCAGTCGGCACAGAAGGAAATCGAGGATGATGAAAACAGCATCGGGGATGATGCCGAGGAGAAGCTGTTTGAGGATGTGGGTGAGGATGCCATGGGGGACATGGAATGAATCTTCCTTTAATGTGTTATTAGAATATTACATATTAAAGCATTTTGCTATATATGTGGTAATATTATAACAGTTTTGTCTGGAAAATAAAAAAATACCAAATGAAAGTAATTTTCATTTGGTATTTTTTATGTTTTTCTGATGCTTTTTTTTGGGGAAAAATGGTAAAAAATTAACTTTGCATATTAAATTTGCCTAAAAAAAGATGCATATTGTACAAATTGGGAAAATTAGTACCAAATAAAACAAATATAAAAAGTGCACAATGTATAATTATTCCGTCAGAATCTTTTGAAAGTGATACTTATGAGCGTTGGATTTGGATAGAGAAAAAGATGGGAAAACACAGCATATCATTTTTTTCATGCTTCAACGCTCCTCGTTTCCTTTCCGTTCCGAGGGTTTGGGACACTTCCCAACAAGCAATTTTCAACCGACGCGCCGCAGCGCGGGAGGGGGAAAGCTGCCGCCGCTGCGTGTTCTTCTCCGGCGGCGTTTCCAAAAGGAACTGGTCTACGGATATATTGTAGCGGAGATTAGCTCAAAAAATATCTGCAAACTTGGGTGCTCCCCCTTGTTCTCAATGTTCGCAAGGTAGCGCGGCGAGATGAACATTTCGTCGCTCACTTTCTTACGGCTCTCCCTGCGCCCTGTCCGCGCCGCCTTTATCGCTGCCCCAAAAGCCTTGAAGTTGTATTTTGGTACTGGTCTTTTTGCCATATTTATTCACCCTATTACATTTTACTGTTCACCTTTCTTCTTGGATATGTCTACACAGTTCAAATCATTAGCTTAAATATTTCCACTATTTGTTCTTCAAGTGTTGATTACTTTGCTAAAACACATTATATTAACAATAGGTTACAAAAATATATATCACAAGTTAACTATTAGTGCATGGGACGAGTAAAACAATTAGAGTACAATATATATGGAGGGATTACTTATGCAAAAATTAGCGGTAGGAAAAATATTGCAAGGGTTGAGAAAAGCAAAAGGTATTACACAAGAACAATTAAGTGAAATATTAGGAGTGTCATGTGCAGCAATTTCAAAGTGGGAAAATGAGCAAATGTATCCCGATATAAGTTTTTTTCCTATTCTTGCACGATACTTCAATGTTTCAATAGATTGCTTATTTGGATTTTCAAATGAATTAACAGAAAAAGAATACAACGATTTCAAAGAGGAATGTACGGAATTATTCGCACAAAAACAGTATTTTAATGGAATGGAAAAAATAAAAGCATTATGTTATCTGTTTCCGACAAACGATAGGCTGAAACTGGATTTAATAATTGCTGTTATTCCATATATTGCATTGGCTCAAGAAGTGGAGATAAGAGAAAAAGTAGTATATCAAATGATAGCTCTTTGTCAAAATTGCGCGTCTGAAAATGTGCAGGCACAAAAACATTTTGTTTTAGGGCATTTGTTTATGCTGATAGGACAGTATAAACATTTTCCATTTTCTTTTTCTGATAGTGAAGTAAAAAATTTTGCGGCTGTCGATATGACAAACAGCTTATTATTACGAACTGATGAACATGCCATAAATAAGATTGAAACCGCAATAATTTCTTTAGGGGTACAGTTATTACATGAGCTGCGAAATAAAATTTCATATTTGCAAAAAGAAAATGATTTGCAAGGAGCTTTAGCTGTTACTAAAAATCAGATTACTCTTGCCGGACTATTGGAATTAGACCATAGTGTTTATTTTATGCTCTATATGAATGTTTCACATTTATATTGTCTGCTAAAGGAAAAAGAAAATGCAGAACAGGCAGTTGAAAAATTTGTTAACTTGCTTAGGAAAAAGTCGATTGATGATCGTGTTCTTCTTCAAGTATATAAAACCGGATTTTCAGCTAAGCCATTTGATTTGATAAGAGATACGTTAATTTTTGCACAGTTAATAACAATGCTGAACAAGGAGGTTACCACATGAAAAAATATTCTTTTCTATTTTCTTATTTCAAAAAAGCAAAAATACTTTCACTATTTTTTTTGATGATTATTTCATCAGTATTGACACTTTTACCACCATATCTTGTCAGTTATATTTTAGATGAGGGTGTCGCTAAAACTTCAATAGAAACAATCGCATATTGCAGTATATTCTTAGGATTTGTATATAACTGCAGTTTTGCGGTCAATTATTTTATAAGTCAAAATTTAACAAAGACAAGCAGCTATTTTATTGCCGATTTGAAAAACGACTTATTTACTAAAATATTGAAGTTACCTATGGAATTTTTTGACAAGCAGCAAACGGGATATATTTTTGAACGAATAAAAGAAACTGAGTCATTAAATGTATTTTTCTCCCCTGTATTTTTGAAATTTGTAACAAGTATAGTTTCGTTTGTTGGCGCATTGGTTCTTGTATGTTCAATTCGGTGGGAATTATCTTTGATTTTATTGCTGTTTTTACCTGTTATATATTATTTCACTAATTATTCAAGCATTAAGATAAAAAGAGCGTCAAAGGCTTTGCTTGAAACAACAGCCCGAACATCGGGAAAAGTACAGGAAAATATAGGCGGTATTTCAGCAGTTAAAGAATTAAAAATGGAAAATCAACGCTCATCTGAAATATCCCGTCAACTTAAACAAGTTGCAGATAAATCCGTTAAACGCGGTAAGATGATGAATATTGCTTCCGAGGGTATAGTAGGAATTACAAATATTGCTTCCGTTCTGCTTATTGTTTTTTCCGGTATCTTTATCATTAAAGGAAAAATGTCTTTAGGAAACTATTGGGCAGTATCTCAATATGCTTTAT
>ERZ778504.2192-NODE-2192-length-11161-cov-3.227445_pt1 | contig 11161 bp, 6 predicted proteins | sample MGYA00510046_ERZ778504 | MGnify/ENA primary metagenome ERZ778504 (study PRJEB29527, sample SAMN07138964) | mouse gut metagenome | material: feces | host: mouse | place: China:Nanjing | collected 2016-01-25 ...
TTTTAGAAGAAAATAAGGTTGAATAATACGAAACGAAGTGATATACTTCTGCCGTAACGGACACTATTTCATGAGTCTGGAGGACAGGATAAATATGAAAACGATCGCAATTATAACTGCACGCGGGGGCAGTAAGAGAATACCCAGAAAAAATATCAAACCGTTTCTTGGCAGGCCGATTCTTCTATATCCGATAGAGGCAGCGTTGGAATCGGGTATTTTTGACGAGGTTATGGTTTCTACGGATGATGAGGAAATTGCGCAAATGGCCAGGTCAGCCGGGGCGTCGGTGCCTTTTTTACGAAGCGCGCAAACGTCAGGGGATTTTGCGACGACTGCCGACGTTTTGACAGAGGTGCTGCAGGAGTATGAAAAAATGGGAAAAACATTTGATTATATGGCCTGCCTGTATCCGACGAATCCGTTTATTACGACAGACAAGTTAAAAAAAGCGATGCAGCTGATTTGTGAAAACGATTATGCCCAGGTACTTCCGGTTGTACCGTTTTCCTTTCCGCCGCAAAGAGCTTATGTGTTATCGGATGAGCAGTGTCTGTGTTATAAATGGGAGCAATTTAAAAATGCCAGGTCGCAGGATCTGGAAAAAATGTATCACGATGCCGGTCAGTTTTACTTTTTTCAGACCGCTGGTTTTTTAAAGCATCGGGGAGTACATGGCAAAATCTGCCCAATGATCTGTTCCGAATATGAAGTGCAGGATATTGATACAGAAGAAGACTGGAAGATGGCGGAATTAAAGGTACAATTTTTAAGAAACAGCAATCAGATATAAAATATTAAGAGTATGAAAAAACGAAAGAAACAAAAGGCAAAGAAAAATAGAAGCAGGCAGTAAAGAAAAATAGAAGCAGGCAGTAAAGAAAAATAGAAGCAAGTAGTAAAGAAGACTGGAAATAAGCGGCAAAGAAGAACAAAAGCGTCAGCAAAGACCAGAAGTAAATAGAAAAAATAGAAAAGCAGGCAGAAATTAAAAATAATATTGAAAGTAACAGATAGCAGGCACAAATAAATAAGGAAAAAATTCGAAACAGGAAACGTATAAACACAGGACGGACGGGAGATATAAAATATGACAAAACAGGAATTTCGAAATCTGATCAATCATGGCGCAGTGATTCTGGACGGAGCGACCGGAACCAATCTGCAAAAAGCCGGAATGCCAGGGAATGTCTGCCCGGAGCAGTGGATACTGGATCATCCGGATGTGATGCGTGACCTTTCACGCAGTTATGTGCAGGCTGGCGCTCGGATTATTTACGCGCCGACCTTTACGGCAAATCGTATCAAGCTGGCAGAATACGGACTGCAGGATCAGCTGGAACAGATGAATACCCGTCTCGTCCGCCTCGCAAAAGAAGCGGCGGACGGTGCGGCGTATGTAGCCGGCGATCTTACGATGACGGGACAACAGCTCTATCCGCAGGGCGATCTGCAATTTGAACGGCTCGTACAGATTTATAAGGAACAGGCAGGCGTATTGTATGAGGCAGGCGTGGATTTGTTTGTCATAGAGACGATGATGAGTCTGCAGGAAACGAGAGCGGCGGTCTTTGCCATTCAGGAGGTATGTCCGCTTCCGATTATGGCGAGTCTGACATTTGAAGCGGACGGCCGTACATTGTTTGGGACGAATCCGCAGACGGCCGTTATCGTACTCCAGGGGATTGGCGTCGATGCCGTAGGACTGAACTGCTCGACGGGGCCTTTGGAAATGGTTGAAATTGTAGAAGAGATGTATGCGTATGCAAACGTTCCGATTCTGGCCAAGCCCAATGCCGGACTGCCGCAGCTGGAGGACGGCAAAACGGTCTACAAGACAAGTCCGCAGGAATTTGCAGAAGCTGGCAGAAAGCTGGTCGAAGCCGGAGCTGCTATCGTAGGCGGCTGCTGCGGGACGACACCGGCGCATATTCAGGCGCTGGCAGAAGCGGTGAAAGACTTCAAATGCCGTGAGATTCGCACAGAGCGAAGACGTGTACTGACTTCTGAGCGGAAAGTGACAGAGATTATTCCAAACGGCAGTTTCCAGGTAGTGGGAGAGCGTATAAATCCAACCGGTAAGAAAAAGCTGCAGGCCCAGCTGCGGGAAGGAAATCTGGAGCTGGTACGTACCATGGCCAGAGAGCAGGAAGAAAACGGCGCTGCCATACTGGATATCAATATGGGGATGAACGGCATCGATGAAAAGAAGATGATGATAGAAGCTGTATATGAAGTGACGACAGCTGTGGATTGTCCGCTTTGTATCGATTCCAGCTATATCGAAGTCATAGAGGCTGCGCTGCGTATTTATCCGGGCCGCGCACTGATTAATTCCATCTCGCTGGAAAAAGACAAGTTTGAACGGCTGCTGCCAATTGCAAGGCGGTATGGAGCCATGTTTATTTTACTTCCGTTATCGGATCAGGGACTTCCGAAGACAGAAGAAGAGAAACGTAAGATTGTGCATACGATTTTGGAAAGAGCGTATTCTCTGGGATTTGTTAAGGAAGATATTGTAGTGGACGGACTGGTTGCGACGGTTGGCGCCAATCCAAAGGCGGCGCTGGAATGCTTCGATACGATTCGCTACTGCAGCAGGGAGCTTGGACTGGCAACGATATGCGGCTTATCCAATATTTCGTTTGGTCTGCCGGAACGGCTGTTTGTGAATACGGCGTTTTTATCGATGGCCATTGCAAACGGTCTTTCGATGGCCATTGCCAATCCGTCGCAGGATCTGCTGATGAATGCGGCGGCAGCCGCAGACCTTTTGATGAACAAGGAAGGCGGAGATCTGGCGTATATTAACCGGATACAGTCTTATCAGCAAAAGACGGAGAGGGAAAAACAGGAACAGGCAAAGCGTCTGCCTGAAAACGGCGCGGAAAATCAGACAAAGACAGCGCAGGCAGATAGCGGAAATTTGTCCCGGTCCGAATCTGCATCTGACGTAAAGGAAACCATTCGTGCCAACGCGGTATATCGTGCCGTGCTGCATGGAGAGAAAAACAGCATTGTCTCGTATGCAGAAGAAGAACTATCGCATGGCCACAGGCCGGAGCAGATCATCGATCAGTATCTGATTCCGGCGATTAATGAAGTCGGAGAACTGTTCAATGCGCAAAAGTATTTTCTTCCGCAGCTGATTGCCAGTGCAAATGCCATGAAAACGGCGATCGGGTATTTGGAACCAAAAATACAGCGCAGTGGCAGTGAAGACGAGGCAGCGACGATCGTCGTGGCAACCGTGGAAGGAGATATTCACGATATCGGCAAAAATCTGGTAGTACTGATGCTGCGTAATTACGGATACCGGGTGATCGATCTTGGGAAAGACATTCCGGCTGAAACAATCGTATCTGCGGCGATAGAAGAACGTGCCGCAATTATCGGACTGTCCGCGCTGATGACGACGACGATGATGCGTATGCAGGATGTGGTACAGCTTGCGAAAGAAAAAAAATATACAGGGAAAATTATGATCGGAGGCGCCGCAATAACGTCTGATTTCGCACAGGAGATCGGAGCAGACGGGTATTCCAAAGATGCGGCGGACTGCGTAAAACTTGTAAAGCAGCTGCTGGCAGAATAAAACCGGCAGCTGCGTGGATAATTGTGTCTGAACACGCAGCATTCTGGCAGAACACGACGGCAAGCCCGTCGATGATGATATCTGAAAACGCTGCATCCAGCCGGTCCCGGCCAGGTGCAGCGTTTGAAAAACAGTTTTTGTTATCTGATAGTTATAATCTGGTTTCCCACATTTTTAAAATATCTTCGCTCGCATCCGTATCGATTTCTGAGACAGCGCCGCACAGCTGTTCAAACAATGGCTGCTGATCGCTGGCATAAGAATATTGCTTCATGGTATCGATGGCCTCCTCCATCTGATCCATATCCAGATTTTCAAAAGCAGTGCGCAGCATGGCAAAAAACTGCCGCAGGTCTTCAGACTTTGCCAGCGGCAGACAGACGTCTTTGGAAACGTCGTCTTCTTTTTTAAAATACTCTCCAAGGAGCGTATCAAAAGCGAGATATTGCTGCAGCATTTCTCCGGTATGTTTATGAATAAGCGCCGCGTCTTCTTCGTTGCCGGCCTGTTCCATACGGGCGGCAAGGAAAGACAGTTTTAAAGCGCCGATCTGTCTGGAAGCGCTTTTCAGCGCATGGACTTCAATCGTATAATTTTTCCAGTTCTCAGCCTGTTCCAGCTCCTGAATATAAGCGGCTTTTTTACGAATGACTTTGTAATAGTCTTCCAGCACCTCCCAGAACAGTTTTTCACTTCCGAGCAGCTTTAAAGCGGCCTGTATATCAAGACCTTCAATATGAACAGACTGTGTCTGACCCGGAGCTGCAGCAGCCTGAGGCGTCACAGGCTTTATTTTGTCTTTTGGAAGCCAGCGGCGCAGTGCGGATAAAATGACGCTTAATTCAATTGGCTTTGGCACAAAATCATTCATGCCCTCGCTTAAAAACAGCTTTTCCGCGCCGTCTACGGCATTGGCAGATAATGCGATAATCGGTACGTGATCATAGTTTGTATAAAAACGACGGATAATATGAGTCGCTTCGACGCCGTCGACTTCTGGCATCATATGGTCCATAAAAATCAGATCGTAAGTATGACGGGCTACTTTTTCAATCGCGTCCTGCGCGCTGAGCGCGGTATCGATCTGCATTTGCAGCGGTTCCAGCAGACCGGCGGCAACGGTCAGATTGACGGAATTGTCGTCCACAATCAGAATGGTTGCATCCGGCGCGATAAAATCGAACGGATTTTCGTTTTCATTTGTGGAATCTGAAAATAGCTCCTGATTGAAAATGTCTGCAATATTCATGGCGTAAAGCGGCTTTCTTACGACGAGCAGATTTGGGATATCCGTTTCCAGAATCGTCTGGTAACTGATTAACAGCACAGCTGTGATCGTTGGATGTGCGCGTATAAATTTTTCTGCTTCATCAGAAAACATGGCGTGTTCGATAAATAAATAATTGATCTGATACCGGTGCAGTAAAGAAAGATCCTGTTCCGAATCGACGGGCAGATAAGATACGCCCAATCGCTCGATGTCCAGCTGCAGCTGGCTGGCGACATACTGGTTTTGTATGAGTCCGGCGGAACTGATCGTCTTTGGATGTTTCACGACGGCGACGGACTTATTTTTAATGATTTTTTGCGGCAGCGTAAAGGAAAAGCGGCTGCCGGCGCCGTATTCGCTCTCTACCTGAATATCGCCGTGCATTTGTGACAAAAGCTGTTTGGTAATCGCAAGACCAAGTCCGCTTCCTTCGATTCGATAGGTAGTATTGGTATCGACACGCTGAAAAGCGTCGAACAGCTTGTCAATGTCCGCTTTACGAATGCCGCTTCCGGTGTCTTCGATGGCGGCCTGAAGGATCATACGATCCTGGTCTTCGATTGCATAGTCGATTTTTAACCGGATTTGTCCGTGTCTGGTAAATTTGACCGCGTTGTTGGTCAGATTCAGGATAATCTGATTCAGACGGATCGGATCGCCAAAAAGCTCTTCCGGCAGATCCGGCAGTATATCTACGATAAATTCAACGTCTTTTGTTCCGATTCTGGTTGTAATGGCATTTACAATATTACTGATCAGGCTTACCGGCGAATACTTTGTTTCATGGATATCGATAGCTCCGGATTCAATTTTGGAAAAATCCAGAATGTCGTTGATAATCGTTAACAGTGTCTGTCCGGCAGTCTTGATTTGGTTGATATAGTCTCTGGCGGCCGGAGAGAGCGGCTCGCGCATGGCCATTTCCGACATGCCGATAATGGCGTTCATCGGCGTGCGGATTTCGTGGCTCATATTTGCGAGAAAATCGGATTTGGACTGCGTCGCCTGTTCCAGCTCCAGATTGGATTTTAGTATTTTATAGCGGCTGCAGCCGATGTTGGATAAGATATTGGAAAGCGCATATAAAAATTCCGCGGCGTCGTTAATCTGTTCCTCAGAAACGACTGGAACGCGGCACAGATACGACAAATATTCTTCCGGATTTATGCCGATTTCTTTTGCGTGTCTTTTCGCGGTTTCTTCGTCTGGTGTTTCCACAAGCACCTGCCCGCCGATAAAAATACCTAACACCTGATCCTGGATAAAGATTGGAGCGGCAAAATCGATCAGTCCAGCATGGCAGCGGTAAAAAACGGCCGCATGATTTTCCAGAGCCATTGCCGCTCCCTGTTTGTCGCAGCGTTCGCAGCGTTTGCGGCCGGCGGGAGTATTTTTGATCAGCTGACAGAATGCGCTTGTATTGCAATGCGCAGTAATCGGTACGCCCTGCGGGTCCGAGATGCCGGCAGACATTTCCGTCATCTCACAAAACGCCTGTTCAATGGTCGTGAGCGTATCCGCGTCGATTAAATCAATTAAGATTAATTTATTTTCTAATTCCATGTTCGGCCTCTTTATTTTCCCAATCGGCAAGAATGGATTCACAGGAGTCGACGTCTAATTCTTCGACAGCGTTTTTCAGCTGTATATAGAGATCCATCTGCCAGTTTTCATAGTGATAAGGCGCCATTTCCTGTATGACGGATTCCATCTGATCCATGTCCAGCTCTTCGATCGCATTGCGCAGAGCAGAAAAGGACTGCCGCAATATTTCGGCTGAAATGGCGATTCCATTGTCGGACTCTTGTTTTTGTTCCATAAAATATGGCGCTAAAATATGGTCATAATGCAAATACTGTTCTAACATCGAGCCGGTGTATTGGTGAATCAGCTGGGTATTTCCCGCGTTTCCGGCTTTTTCCATGTCGGCAGCCAGAGCAGATAATTCGGTTGCGCCGATCTGTCTGGAAGCGCTTTTTAACGCATGGACTTCGATCGTGTAGTTTTTCAGATCTTCTTTTTGTTCCAGCTGTTTAATGCGTTCTGCTTTTTTACGGATGACCTGATAATAATCTTTGAGTACGGCCCATAACAGCTTTTCACTGCCAAGCAGCTTTAAAGCGGCCTGCGTATCGAGTCCTTCGATGCACACAGAGCATTTCTGCGGCTGCGGTTCGCATGGAAATTCAAAGTCGTCGCTTATTTTTTGAATTTTGTCTTTTGGCAGCCAGCGTTTGAGCTTGGATATCAGCATACGCAGCTCAAACGGTTTGCCGACGCAGTCGTTTAAGCCTTCGTTTAAAAACATCATTTCCATTTTTGTAGAAGCGTTGGCTGTAAATGCGATAATTGGAACCGTCGCATATTCTTCATGAAAACGGCGGATAATATGCGTCGTTTCAATTCCGTTCAGATCAGGCATCTGATGATCCATAAAAATCAGGTCATAATGCTTGATGGAAATTTTTTTGATCGCTTCCTTTCCGCTTTGCGCGGTGTCGATCTGCAGCTGCAGCGGTTTCAGCAGTCCGTCCGCGACGGTCAGGTTTACGGTATTGTCGTCTACAATCAGTATCTGGGCTTCAGGCGCGATAAATTCGTAATCCTCGTCCATTACGTTGTTGTAATTGCGATCGACGTTCTCATGATTAAATATCATCGCGAGATTCAGCGAATATACAGGTTTTTTCAAAACCAGCAGATTCGGAAAAAAATGACAGAAACCGGTGTCATAAAAATCCAGAAGCAGTACTCCCGTAAGGTCAGGATGATTTTGAATAAACGATTCTGCCGTATCCGTATAATAGGTTTTATCAATAAAAAGAAACTCTGCCGGAGTCTGTTCCAGACGGCTCAGGTCATCTTCACATGACAGTGCATAATAATCGATGTGCAGCCGCCGGATATCTTTCTCAAGCTGCGCGTGTATCAGCGGATCTGAAATCAGACCTGCAGCAGCTTTCGGCGGATGTTTGATCGAGATACATGGCCGGGAGCTTGTAATGCGCTGCGGCAGCTGAAAAGAGAAGCGGGATCCTTTGCCGTATTCGCTTTCCACGCTGATGGTACCCATCATCAGATGCAGCAGCTGCTGACTGATGGCAAGTCCGAGGCCGGTGCCTTCCAGGTTGCGGTTGCGTTTGCTGTCTAACTGCTGGAAGGACTGGAACAGCTTTTCCAAATCGGCTTTTTTTATACCGATCCCGGTATCCTGTATCGTCGCCCGGAGAATAACCTCATCGTCATTTTTTACGAGCGGTTCGATCGTTAAAGTAATGTAGCCGTTTTTCGTAAATTTTACGGCGTTATTTGAAAGATTTACAAAAATCTGCTTGATGCGCAGACTGTCCCCAAGCAATTCATAGGGGATGTCCGGAGAGATATCGAGAATCAGTTCCACGTGCTTTTTGCCAATATGGGACATAATAATATTCGCCACGTCGTTGACCATGGACATCGGTTCGTATTCGCCCATCGTAATGTCCATCTTACCGGACTCTATTTTGGAAAAGTCCAAAATATCATTAATAATCATCAGCAGATTTTTGCCGGAGCTTTTGATCTGGCTGACATAGTCGCGCGCAGTCATCGTCAGCTCTTCCCGCAGAGCCATTTCGGCCATACCGATAATGGCGTTCATCGGCGTACGGATTTCGTGGCTCATATTTGCGAGAAAATCGGATTTCAGATTTGTAATTCGTTTAATTTTGGCATTTTCCTGAAGTATTACATAATTGTGATAGGCAATACTGGATAATGCGTTTGTAATCGTATGTAAAAACAAAGAGGCACGATTGAGCTCCTCCCGAGGGAAGTACGGCAGACAATGATATGCGCGCAGATATTCTTCATGGTCGATGCCAAGCTCGTTTGCCATATGACGGATTCTGGCGTCATCAAATGCGGTATCCAGGAATTGTCCGCCGAAAAAGCAGCCGATCAGCTGGTCGCCTACGAGAATCGGCGTGGCAAAATTGCGCAGACCGGCATGACAGTGGTAGGAAATCGTACGGCCCTGATGAAAGGCTTGTTTTGCATTGCTGATATCGCTGGTTTTACATCGTTTTGCTCCGATTACGGACGCGCGTGTATATTTGGAACAAAAATCTGACTGACAGGAGCATCCGGTTACATGATTTCCGTCTACATCTGTAATATAAGCGGCAATACCGGTCATTTTTGAAAATGAATTCTGCATTTCCTGCAGGATGGAAATATCTATCAGGTCAGTTAACAACAAAGTATCTTCCATAAAACGAACCTTCCTTTAGCGTCTGATTAACTGAGAGTGTTTTCAATGGCTTCTACTAATTTATCATGATCGATAGGCTTTAACAGGTATCCCTGCGGTTTTAAAGCGAGTACCTGCTGGATTTTTTTACGGTCGTTAATGCCTGTTAAAAAGATAACGGGTATCGAGCTGGTAGAAGGATTGGCACGCAGCTTTTCTAATATGGCGGGGCCGTTTTCTCCCGGCATTTCATAATCCAGCAGGATCAGATTCGTCATCTTTGTTTCTAAAAATTTGAGCGCGACTTTTCCGTTAATCGCGGTTGCGATATCGTAAGTATCGTCCAGGTAACGTTTGATCAGCTTTAACATACGGAAATCGTCATCGACGACAAGAATATGCTTGCGGCTGGCTGCAGGCGCGGCTCCAAACAGAGAATCGATATCGTCGAGCAGCTCCTGCGTCTTTTGATGTTCTGCAGACAGCACTGGTTCTGCAGGCTTTGGCTCTTCCTCCCGGATAGAAAGATTGCGTTTTATGTATTCGGTAATCTTATCCGCAATCTGCAGTGCGGTGATTGGCTTTATCAGACTGACATCAGCAAAATCTGCGGACAATCTGCGCATCTCGTCACTGTCTTCCTGTGTTGCGACAAGGAAAAACGGCGTTTTTCGTTCCAGCTTTGTATGTTTGATCGTAACCAGCTGCGACATTATTTCGCGGGTTTCATTATGCATGCAGTAGACGAGTACGTGCGGCTGAAAATATTTCAGATGACACACAATATCGTCAAAACGACTGGAAGTGCTCTGGCATTCCAAAATGTTGTTTGCATGGAGGAACATATCTTCAATAGTTGCTTTATTGTTGCCGACTAATAATACTTTGTATCTCATGGTAAACCTCCTGGAATTGCGTTTAGTACTTCTATTATATCAGCATATGGAAAATTTGCAATATCAGGATGTTTGTTTCGGATATTTACTTCGTGTCTTCCGCAGAGTATAATAATAAATGAAACTCAGATAACGAAACTCAGATAATAAAACAGTTCAGGGAGTGAATCAGATGATCGAATTATTAGCGAATACAGATATCGGCATTTTACTATACATACAGGAGCATATCCGTACGCCATGGCTGACGCCGGTCGTTATTTTTATTACGAGTCTTGGCAACGCGGGAATTTTCTGGATCTTGCTGTCCGCTTTGCTGCTTGTTTCCAAAAAGACACGCAAAGCAGGATTTATCAGTTTTCTGGCGCTGTTTGCCTCGTTACTGATAAATAATCTGCTGCTGAAAAATCTGGTTGCCCGGATGCGGCCGTTTGACGCATATCAGGCGCTTCTGCCGCTTGTCGCAAGGCCGGCCGATTTTTCCTTTCCTTCCGGTCATACGGGGAGTTCTTTTGCCTCGGCATATGTGCTGTATAAAAGACTGCCGAAAAAAGCGGGACTGGCGGCGCTTGTGCTGGCGGTTTTGATTGGGTTGTCAAGGCTGTATGTAGGCGTGCACTATCCAAGCGATGTGCTGGCAGGCGTGTTTACGGGAATTGCGTCCGGCTGTCTTGCACAATGGGCGTATCAGAAATATTTTACAAAAATGGAACGATAAGATTCCGTCATATTGACGAATATCGGTCGTTTTTATGAAAAATTTAGGTCAAAAAAATGAAAATAGGTTGCAACTGCCGTAAAATCGTTGTAAAATATAGATACACTGATGACATTTGAGAAAAAAGTAACCATTATGAAAGAAGGGAGAAAAAGAAAAATGACTGAATTTTCAGGAAAGTCAGTTTACAAAGGCATTACAATCGGTAAAGTGTTTGTATTAAAAAATAAGGATGTCCAGATTAAGCGTACAAAAGTAGAAGACGCGCAGGCAGAAATTGACAGGGTAGACGCTGCAGGGCAGCAGGCAAAGGCACAGCTGCAGGCATTATATGATAAAGCAGTAAAGGAAGTAGGGGAAGCCAGTGCTGCTATTTTTGAAGTACACCAGATGATGCTGGAAGATGAGGATTATCTGGATTCTATAAATAATATGATTCAAACAGAAATGG
>ERZ778504.2194-NODE-2194-length-11154-cov-3.686819_pt1 | contig 11154 bp, 10 predicted proteins | sample MGYA00510046_ERZ778504 | MGnify/ENA primary metagenome ERZ778504 (study PRJEB29527, sample SAMN07138964) | mouse gut metagenome | material: feces | host: mouse | place: China:Nanjing | collected 2016-01-25 ...
AACCAGGGACACAAGGATTTTCAGTCCTTTGCTCTACCGACTGAGCTATGCCACCCTTTTCCGATTGCAAATATAGGAATAATATTCACATTGGCAAATAACATGGAGTGTTTTTTATTTCATATTGCTGCTGTGTGGTTTTTGTTTCAGTCTGCGTGATAGATAAATCATCAGAACAAGCAGGGGGATGGAAGCGTAGGGAACGGAGGGTTGCAGAAAGAACCACATCGGTAACCCCAGGGTTAAAATCCAGACGTACAGTGTAAGGTATTTTTTTACTCCGCGGGGAAGTTGGCTGCGCCAGAGCCAGGGAAGAACCAGGAGGTTCAACGGGTTCGCCCATATCAGGTTATAGTTGGGAGCGGTCATGGGGTGCTGGGTGAATCCGCCTAAAAAGACCAGCAGGCAGCCGATAAGTCCCGAAAGGAGAAAGAGCGGGAAGGCGACGGACGCCAGCAGGCGGCGGGAGCGGAAGCGTCGCAGCAGGCAGACGACGGCAACTGCCGCCACACTGAATACAAAAAGCGGACTGCCATACCAGGGATTTGCCGGCGCCTCCTCCTCCGCTTCAAACAAGGGCTGTACGGGGGCGGCTAAACGGGTGCCGTTGAGTGTGGCATGCTCCAGCCCTTCCAGCAGGTAGTCGGGCAGGAACATATACTGGTAGGGGGTAGCCGTCCGGTTGCCCCGCTGCCCTAAAATCGTGTGGATGCCCCACTTCACCCAAGGCATGCGGACGAGGTATTCGTCCAGCAGGTTCCAGAAACTCTTGTGTGCGTCCGGCACGTGCCATTGGATGGCGTTCCCGGCACACGCTTCGATGATGTCGCGCACCCGCGTGGAACAGTTGTCATACAGGAAATTGTACAGATACGTGCGGTTTGCCGGTTGATAGTTCTCCGCCAGCAGGTCGACGAGGCGCTGTTTTTGCTGGAGGTCTAATTGAAGCGTCTGTGACCACACGCTTCGATTGTCGAATATGTAGGAACGGATGAAATTTTCGTACGAGGTGACGCTCAGTTGGTAAGGAAGTAATCCCCGGGCGTATTTCAGGTAAAAATGATCGGTGTGAAAATCGAAGGTGCCGTAATTGAATACCGCGTCCAATGCGTTTTCCGGGCTTTGAATCCGGATTGCCGTGTGCCCGAAAAGCGAATAGAGTTCATTGCCTGGAGCGCAAGTCAGCACACTGATTTGTGTATTGTCCGTGGCAACAAAAGCTCTCCCCGGCAGACTGAAAAGACAGAGGAGCAGAAAGGTGCAGAGGTTATATCGTATCGTTTTCATAGTCTACATGGCATAAAAACAGGGCGTGTCCCGGTACGGAGGTCCCGGCATTGCAGCGGTTCCTGGATTCTATAATCCGCCTGAAATCCGCCAGTGTCAGTTTTCCTTGTCCGATTTCCACCATCGTGCCTACGATGGCGCGCACCATGTTCCGCAGAAAACGGTCGGCTTTGATGGTGAAGACCAGTTGCTTCTCGGTATCCTTCCAATGAGCATCCATGATGATACAATTGTTGGTTTTAACATCGGTGTGCAGTTTGGAAAAACTGGTGAAGTCCCTGTATTCAAACAATACCTGGCAGGCTTCGTTCATGAGGCGGATGTCGGGGAGAGGGTACACTTTCCACGCATACTCGCAGGTAAACGGATTCTTATTTTTGTCAATAAAATATTGATAGGTACGTGATACCGCCGAGAAACGGGCATGTTTGTCGGTGGCTACCGGATAGATTCTGCTGACGGCAATGTCTTTGCCGAGAATCCGGTTCAGTTTATAAACGGTCTGTTCGGGATACTCCAAGGATTGACAGGTATCAAAATGGGCGACGTAAAAGGAGGCATGTACCCCCGTATCCGTCCGTCCGGCGCCGACCACCTGAATCTCTTCCCGCAGCAGCGTACTTAAAGCCCGGTTCAGGGCTTCCTGGACAGTCGGGGTACCCGGCTGTATCTGCCAGCCGTGGTAATTCCTGCCGTTGTATGCTAATTCTATAAAGTAGCGTGCCATGTTACCGGATAGCTTGTGTCATACGGTTTGAGGATGTAAAATTAGAGAATTAAATAAGAAAAAGCCTCTAAAATCAAGAAAATTGTAATTGCTTGTTTTTAAACGGAATAAATGACCTTAAAAATCTCTGTTAAAATGGTCAAGGATTTTGACAAATTTCATACGACAACGTATTGTTGCATTTCCTTGTAGCTGTTATGACTTTGGGCATGTTGTGATGTTTCTATTTGATTTTTGTGGTATATGTACCGGAAATTTCCGGTACAAAAGTGGCGGTTATTTTTGAATCCGCTAACAATGCGGGAAACTACTGGACGGAAGAAATGGGGGAGGGAGCGGAGAAAAGGATGAAAATGGGAGAACATTCGGTCGGGAAATTCGTTTATTTTAGTATATCTTTGCAAATTATGCCGAGGAAAGGACAGTTACGATAATGGATATTAAAGAAAATATACAACGGATTGCAGCCACGCTGCCTGCCGGGGTGCAGCTCATCGCGGTGTCGAAGACGAAGCCGGCGGAAGCTATCGAAGAGGCGTATGTGTGGGGACAGCGGGCTTTCGGCGAAAACCGCCCGCAGGAAATGGCGTCCAAACGGCAGCAGCTGCCCCAAGACATCGAATGGCACATGATTGGGCAGTTGCAGGAGAAAAATGTCAAGTATATCGCCCCGTTTGTGCGCCTGATACATTCCGTAGACAGTTTGAAGCTGTTGATGAAGATTGACCGTGAGGCTGCCAAGTGCTGCCGCACGATAGACTGTTTGCTGGAATTTCATATTGCGGAGGAAACTACGAAGTCCGGTTTGACGTATGAACAAGCGGTCGGTATCGTGGAGAGCGAGGAATACCGGGAACTGAAAAACGTCCGGATTGCCGGGGTGATGGGCATTGCGACCTATACGGAGGACGCGGAACAGGTGAGACGGGAATTTCGGCAGTTGAAACAGATGTTTGACCGGCTGAAGGGGCTCTATTTTACTGGGAAGCCGGAGTTTAAAGAGATTTCCATGGGCATGTCGGGCGACTACCGGATAGCCGTCGAGGAGGGATGTACGATGGTAAGAATCGGCAGTTCCATTTTCGGCAGGAGAGAATACATGAATACGAAATAAAAAAGGCATGGCAGACATAAGGACAAATTTTGCAGGGTTGATGCTACAAAGTCCGGTGATTGCCGGAAGTTGCGGTCTGACGGCAGACGCCGGGAAGTTGCGGGAGATAGAGGAAAACGGGGCAGGAGCTGTGATTCTGAAATCCGTTTTCGAGGAGCAGATGCGCATGGATATCCGGGAAATGACCGGAAACAGCGATTCGCCGGAGGAGGAGGACTATCTCCGGAATTATGTGCGGGCAAATACGTTGCAGCACTATATCGGTTTGGTGAAAGCTGCCAAGACGCAGGTAAGCATCCCGGTGATAGCCAGTATCAACTGCATTGCCGACGGCGAGTGGGTGAGTTTTGCCAAGGAGTTGGAGCAGGCGGGGGCGGATGCCTTGGAACTGAATATATTTGCGCTGCCGTTGGATGAGTTTAAGGAAAGCGGGGAGACGGAGAATGTGTATTATTCCATCGTGAAGCACCTCCGGTCGCAGGTCCGGCTGCCGCTCATCGTGAAAATCAGCCACTATTTTACGAACCTGGTCACGTTCGTGTCTAAGCTCAAAGCCTACGGAGCGGATGCCGTCACGTTGTTCAATCGCTTTTACGAGCCGGATATTGATATAGAACGGCTTTCGGTCGGAGTGGCTTCCGTATTCAGCAACCCGTCCGATTTGCGGGCAACTTTGCGCTGGACGGGAATCTTGGCGGGAAAAGACCCGCAATTGCAGATTTCTGCCTCTAACGGCGTGCATAGCGGCGAGGCGGTGGTGAAAATGCTGCTGGCTGGTGCCACAACCGTGCAGGTATGTTCCGCTCTGTATGAAAACGGAATGGAAGTGCTTGGGGAGATGAACCGTTTTCTTGCTTCTTGGATGGAGAGCCATGCTTTCTGCAATATCGGGCAGTTCAGGGGCAAGCTGTCGTATGCGAATGTAGAAAATGCCGCCCGTTACGAGAGGGCGCAGTTTATGAAATATTTCAGTGACCGGAAGTAAATGTGTGCAAAATGAAAATTTGGTGTGTTTTATTCGTGGTGTGTCTGTATGCGTGTACCTCCTCCTATGAAGGGGTGCCGAAGGCCTATTATCCTTTGTTGGATGCTGCCTTCTCAAAAGCTGGAAACCATGCGGCGGAATTGAAGAAAGCGCTGGAAAACTGTCCTGCGGAACAAAAGGAAGGCATGGCGTTTTTGATTGCCTATATGCCTGAACGGGACTTGAAGAGCCTGAGCGCTTCATTTTTGCTGGAAAACGTCGGTTATGCCTACCGGGCAAAAGAGCGGTTCGTGTGGGCAAAGGAACTGCCGGATTCGGTATTTTTCAATGAAGTGTTGCCTTATGTGTCCATGAATGAAACCCGCGACAACTGGCGGGAGGATTTTTATAACCGTTTTTCCCGATATGTGGAGAACTGCTGCACGTTGGAGGAAGCTATCGACTCTGTCAACCGGAACATCCGGGACGAGGTCATGGTGGATTACAATACCAAGCGTGAAAAACCCGACCAGAGCCCCTACGAGTCCATGCGCCAGAATATGGCGTCGTGCAGTGGGTTGTCCATCCTGCTGGTGGATGCTTTCCGGGCGGTGGGTATTCCTGCTCGCGTAGCTGGCACGGCAAATTGGCATGACAATCGGGGAAACCACAATTGGTGTGAGGTATGGATAGACGGGAAATGGTATTTCACCGAGTATTACCCCAACCGCCTGAATGAAACGTGGTTTTTTGCCGACGCCGGAAAGGCGGACAAGAACGACCGTCAGCATGCCATTTTTGCGACTTCTTTTGCTCCGACGGAGGACTATTTTCCTTTGGTGTGGGATTCGACGATTCACTATGTACATGCCCGGAATGTGACCGATCGTTATGTGGAGTTATACAAGGCGTATGAGTCGGCGTTGCTCGATGACGGAAATCATGTGAGCGTAAAAGTGTGCATGTTCAAAAAGCCTGTTTGTACGCTGAATTCCGACGACCGGGTGGCTGCCAACGTCGATGTCTTTTGCGGAGCGAACCAGATGGGAGGGGGACGTACTGCCGGACCTCATCGGGACATGAATGAAACCCTTGAATTCCTGCTCGAAAAGAACAAGGTTTATACCTTTAAGTATGCCGATGCTGCCGGACAGGACAAAGCCGTGGACGTGAAGGTCGGAGAGAAACCCCGGGAGATAAAATTGTACATGCAGGAATAATACCCGGAGACATCATGCTGCAATTGTTGAAAAACTGGATGCTTCCGGTGGCGATGCTTACCGGAGCTTTGTTCCACACCTATATCGGGGTGTTGGGGTTCTTGACGCCGACGCTGATTTTTTGTATGTTGTTTCTGACCTTCTGCAAAATCTCTCCCCGGCACATGAAGTTTTCTCGCCTGCACATCTGGCTCTTATTGATACAGTTGTGCGGCAGTCTGCTGGTTTATGTCGTTATCGTTCCTTTCAATGCCGAACTGGCGCAGGGGATATTGATTTGTGTGCTGGCACCGACGGCAACGGCTGCTGCTGTCATTACCGGCATGTTGGGCGGAAATATAGCCTTTCTTGCCAGTTTTGTTTTTCTGAGCAATGTATTGGTGGCTGTGGCAGCTCCGGTGATATTCTCTTTCTTAGGCACCAACAGTGATTTGCCTTTTTGGGAATCGTTCGGCTACATTTGTCGTCAGGTAGTACCCTTACTGATACTCCCGTTGTTGGGGGCCTGGCTGGTGCAGTGGCTTTTGCCCCGCGTGCATCAGTGGCTGCTTTCCGTTCAGATTCTGTCATTTTATATGTGGTCGCTGGCACTGACTATCGTCACGGGTCGCACAGTCACTTTCCTGTTGGAGCAGCCCGACCCGCATTATGAGAACGAAGTGATGCTGGCAGTCCTGTCCCTGGGAATCTGCGTGATGCAGTTTTACGCCGGGCGGCGTTTGGGAAGCCGCTATGACAATACGGTTGCCGGAGGACAGGGACTGGGACAAAAAAACACTATCCTCGCTATCTGGATGGCTCAGATATACCTGTGCCCGACGGCTGCTGTCGGACCTGCCGCATACGTGCTGTGGCAAAATATCATCAACAGCTGGCAACTGTGGAAAAAGAGAAAAGTGAAACAAAATACTGAATCGGAATGATATGAAACACATGATCAAAATTTTAGCAGAAATCATAATCTGTTGCATCGGTGAAAGCGGTTGGCTTTACGGAGGTCCCGTTGTTCCAGTATGACTGGAGCTCCACGTTCCAGTTGAACGGTTTCGACGACCTGGTTTCGACGATCAATTTCGGGACAGGTGCCAATATCGACACCCAGTTCAGGAAGCGGAAAGAGGCACGCCCCGATGCGCCGCTCCCTTTTCTTTGGGATAAGTTTATAAATCGTTGGTGTAGAAAAAATATATGTTCGCTTTTTTATAAAAACACAATTCATGGAAGAGCTATTCGATAAAAATCCTCGTATCGAGGTCGTAGATGCCTTGCGGGGATTTGCGGTACTGGCTATTCTCCTGGTTCATAGCCTGGAACATTTTATATATCCGGTCTATCCGCAGAACACTTTGGAGTGGATGCACATCTTGGACCAGGGTATATTTCATACTGTATTCAGTCTTTTTGCCGGAAAAGCCTATGCCATCTTTGCCCTTTTATTCGGATTCACATTCTATATTCAGGCAAACAACCAGAAAAAGGCAGGCAAAGACTTCGGCTATCGTTTCTTGTGGCGGTTGCTTCTCTTGGCTGGCTTTGCGACAATAAATGCCGCTTTTTTTCCGGCTGGTGATGTCCTTCTGCTATTTGCCGTTGTCGGCCTTGTACTCTTCCTGACGCGGAACTGGAGTGAAAAAGCCATCCTGATAACTGCCGTCCTGTTTCTGCTGCAACCGGTGGAATGGTGTCACTACGTAGCCTATCTGCTGAATCCGGCATACCAGTTGCCCGACTTTCAGGTGGTGGAAATGTATGAAGACGTGGCTGCCTGTACGGAAGACGGAAATATAGGTAATTTTATCTTGTGTAACGTCACTATGGGGCAGCAGGCCAGTTTACTGTGGGCGGTAAATGCCGGACGATTCTCCCAGACGGCCGGACTTTTTCTCTTGGGATTCTACATCGGGAAAAAACAATTCTTTGTTTCTTCTGAAAAAAATCTCCCTTTCTGGACCAAGGTATTGGCAATTTCTGCGATACTCTTTGCTCCTTTATACACACTGAAAGAGGTTATTATGGATGGCGACACAATCATACGCCAAACGGCGGGGACAGCCTTCGACATGTGGCAGAAACTGGCTTTTACCGGAGTCTTGGTCGCTTCCTTCATACTTCTTTACCAAAACAGGAGATTCAGGAGCACCGTCGATTGCCTGCATTATTACGGCAGAATGAGTCTTACAAACTACCTCTCTCAGTCCGTCATCGGAGCTTTTATCTATTTCCCGGTCGGTCTCGGCCTGGCCTCTCTTTGCGGATACACGACCAGCTTGCTGGTCGGAATTGTCATCTTCCTTATGCAGATAATATTTTCTGACTGGTGGTTATGGAAACACCGGCAAGGCCCCTTGGAACGCCTTTGGCACAAATGGACATGGTGGGGGGCAAATAAATAGATACTCCCCGGCTTCTGATATTGCCGGAAAATAGATTCTCATAAAATTGCACAAACCATCAAAAAATGTGCAACAATCTTTTTGTTTTAAATAAAATCGGCTATTTTTGTTTCATATTACAATATAACATCCGAAAATAGCTATGAAAATTCAAAAAATGTGTGATATTTACGAGGTGTTGAAAAACAATACCCGTAAAAAACGGATTGCGGTGGCTTATGCCAATGATGGCCATTCCATAGAAGCGGTATACAAAGCGGTAAAATTGGAATTGGTAGAAGCCGTCTTAATCGGCGATCGCGACCAGATAGCCAAAGTATGCCAAGCGGAAGGATACGATAGGTCGGTTTTTGAAATAGAGCAGGAAACGTCCGACGTCGGCGCGGCTGCCAAAGCCGTGGAAATGGCAAGGGAAGGGGCTGTGGATGTCATTATGAAAGGCCTGGTGAGTACAGATAAATACATGCGGGCCATTCTGAATAAAGAAAAAGGATTGGTTACCCCTAATGCAATACTGTCACACGTAACCGTAATGGAATGTCCGAACTATCACAAATTGTTGGTTTTGAGTGATGTGGCTGTAATTCCATCGCCGGATTTGAATCAGAAAATAGCTATGATTAAATATGTGACCTCAACAGCCAAAGCCTTGGGCGTTGAGTGTCCCAAAGTAGCGCTGATAGCTCCGACCGAACAGGTATTACCCAAAATACAGTCCACCGTAGACGCTGCCGTCCTCTCTAAAATGGCAGAGCGGAATCAGATAACTTCCGGTCTCATCGTAGACGGTCCAATGGCACTGGATGTTGCGATTGACAAAGAAGCAGCTGAAATCAAGAAAGTAAACTCGGTAGTGGCGGGCGATGCGGATTGCCTGGTATTTCCCAATCTGGAATCGGGAAACGTTTTCTACAAAACCAACACCAAAATCTGCAAATCCAACCAGGGAGCCATTATGGTCGGTGCAAAAGTGCCCAGTGTCCTCTCTTCAAGAGGTGACAGTGTGGAAACCAAATTAAATTCCATAGCCTTAGCGGCTTTATTGGCATAAGAAAAAACAGGGGCTGCCACAATGGACAAGCCCCTGTTCTCTTTTAATTCAACGTTCCGTTTTCTGCTTTCCGGATCATATTTTCATTGGCGGTAATATAGACTTCCACCCGGCGGTTTTTAGCTCTTCCTTCTGCCGTACTGTTGTCAGCCACAGGTTGGTCATAAGCAAGACCTTCCGTCGTGATGCGGGCGCGGCTCACTCCGTTTCCGACTAAGAAATTCGCAACGGCTTCCGCTCTCTCTTTCGATAACTTTTCATTGATAGCCCGGCTTCCGGTATTGTCCGTATGACCGTAAATCGTAACATCCGTATCCGGTGAATTTTTCAGTGAAGCGGCAAACTTCTGCAAAGACGCTCTCGCAGCGGGGCTCAGCTCACTTTTATTCGTAGCAAATAAAATACCGTTATCAAAAGTCACTTTGATGGCCTGGAGATTGTTCACATCCGTCACCGTCTCTACTTGTGCGTTCTGTATTTGTTCCAGCTCTTTTTTCTGCTTGTCCATTCTCCGACCGATCAGGGCACCTGTTCCCGAACCGACAGCAGCACCGATGGCAGCACCGATGGCTGCTCCTTTGCCTTTACCGGCAAGAGCTCCGATACCGGCACCCACGGCTGCGCCGCTACCTGCTCCGATAGCAGCCCCTTTGCCTGTATAGCTCATACTGGCACATCCTGGGAAAACAAAACCCGAAACAAGGATACTTCCTCCCGTAAAAAGAGTAATAAAAAGTTTTTTTGTAGTCATAGTTTTATTGTTTAATGGTTTTACTTCCTACAAAAATAAGAACTATTGTGCAAACGTCGGTGGGATTCCGCTTGATTTTTATAATTTTGTATACGCTTATCCTGGATAACAGGAACAAAAAATGAAAAACTTATTGAAAATGTCTGTGTATTTTATCAGTGGCATTGATACCGATGCCGGAAAGTCTATAGCGACAGGAGTAATTGCCGCTACCTTGCAAAATCAGGGGAGAAAAGTCATTACCCAGAAATTTATTCAGACCGGTTGCCGGGAAATATCGGAAGATATCCAAAAACACCGTGAAATTATGGGAATCCCGTTACAGGAAGTAGACCTCGACCGAACTACTTGTCCCTACATCATGAGCTATCCGGCTTCCCCTCATTTGGCTGCGGAAATCGACGGGATCACAGTGGACAAGGACCTCATTCATCATGCGACAGAGAAACTGAGCCGTCAATACGACATCGTACTGCTGGAAGGGGCGGGAGGATTGTACGTACCGGTGAACCGCCACTACTTGACCATTGACTACATCAGTGAATACGGCTACCCCCTGATACTGGTCACCTCCTCCAAACTGGGAAGCATCAATCACACCCTCATGAGTTTGGAACTGTGCCGGATAAGAGGCATACGGGTCAGCCATGTCATCTACAACGATTTTCCGGATAACAGTGAATTTATCAAGGCTGACTCCATCCGGGTGATAGGAGAGTACCTCAAAAACTATTTTCCCGATACCCCTTTAATTGAATTGCCGGTGATTGAAAAAAACACCTGTCCCCGGTTAGACATTAAGCTATAACAGAGCGGTATGGGGGAAATAACACGCAAACTTGAACTGCTGGCACCTGCCCGCGACCTGTTTATTGGAAAAACAGCCATAGATAACGGAGCGGATGCCGTCTACATCGGCGGACCTGCATTTGGAGCCCGGAAGTCGGCAGGAAACAGTCTGGAGGACATTGTAGCATTGGTGGAATATGCCCATCGCTACTATTGCCGGGTATTTGTGACACTTAACACCATCCTGTTTGACTCGGAACTGGCAGAGGCGGAACGGATGATAAAACACCTCTATCGCATCGGTGCGGATGCTTTGATTATACAGGATCCTGGAATCCTGAAACTCGACATTCCCCCCATATCCCTGCATGCCAGTACCCAGATGCACAACTACGATCTGGAGCGCATCCGTTTTCTGGACCGCCTCGGATTTCAACGGATAGTATTGGCACGCGAACTCTCTTTGGAACAAATCAAAGCCATCCGCAAAGAAATTAAAGCGGAACTCGAAGTATTTATCCACGGAGCATTGTGCGTAAGCCTGAGCGGTCAATGCTATCTGTCTCAATACATGTTTGGCCGTTCGGCAAACCGCGGCGAATGTGCCCAGCCCTGCCGGATGAAATGGTACTTAAAAGACCGCCAGGGGAAAGTAGTGGTGAAAGACCGCTACTTGATGTCCCTCCGGGATTTAAACCTGTCAGACTACATACCCGATTTGATAGCTGCCGGAGTAGACTCCTTCAAGATAGAAGGACGCTTGAAAGAAGAAAACTATGTGGCAAATGTGACGAACCATTATCACCGCTTGATAAAGAAAGCATTAGAAGACTGCCCGGAGGCCGGACGTGTCGGCTC
>ERZ778504.2213-NODE-2213-length-11034-cov-5.743510_pt1 | contig 11034 bp, 8 predicted proteins | sample MGYA00510046_ERZ778504 | MGnify/ENA primary metagenome ERZ778504 (study PRJEB29527, sample SAMN07138964) | mouse gut metagenome | material: feces | host: mouse | place: China:Nanjing | collected 2016-01-25 ...
GCCCTGACAAACGGCACTCACATAAAGTCCGCCGCACCACAAAATTCGGTGCGGCGGACTTTTTTTATAAAAAAACACCTCACTCTGTGAACAATCTGCCACCCCCGCGCATTATAACCCATAAAGACCAACCACTCCTGAAACACTCCGCAAAATGAAAACAGTTAAAGACACATTGCTACAACGCCGAAGCATACGCCGCTACGAACGGGAGGACATTCCTGCCGAAACAATGGATTTTATTTACGAAGCCATCCGCAACACCCCGACAAGCTACAACGGACAGCAATTTTCCGTGATTGACATCACCGACCAGACAATCAAGGAAAAAATCTATGAACTCACCTCACAGAAGCAGATTAAAACATGCAGACACTTCCTTGTGTTCTGCGCCGACTACTACAAAATAAAACAGCTTGCCGACTCAAAAGACATCGACTTTCCCCACTTTGAAAAAACTCTTGACGGAGTGATTGTCGGCATAGTCGACGCTACTCTCGCTATGATGAGTGCACTCACAGCTGCCGAATCAGCCGGGCTCGGCACCTGCTGCATAGGCTACACAAGAACAGCCGCTCCCGAAGCTGTGTCAAGACTGCTAAGTCTGCCACAAGGCACATTCATCGTTTGCGGTCTCGCAATAGGTGTGCCGCGCGAGATGCCCGACCTCAAGCCAAAACAGCCGGTAGGCACCGTGATACACCGTAACGTCTACAAAACCGAAGGTCTCGTTGAATCTCTCATGAAGTACGACCTCGAAATAGAAAACTACAACCGCACAAGAAGCGGAGAAAAAACATCAAACGACTGGGCTTCACACATCATCGACTACTACCGCGCCGCTATGGACTACAAGATGCTTGACGCCATACGCCGCCGCGGGTTCGATGTTGAAAGTTGACAAAAGGCAACTTCAGAAACTGTTTAAATTTAGTTGTGGGATTGATTGAGAGGATTTTATGAGGTGTTTTTACGAGTTGAAGCTGGGAGCATAGCGGTCTATGTGACCGATGAAACTCGGTGAAAACAACCATAAAAAACCTCAGTCAACCCACAAGAATGATATTATAGCTTTTATTTCGTAGTAAAATTAAACAGTTTCTCAAATACACAAAAAAACTGCCCTTTGAGAGCGTGTCTGCGCACCACCGCACAGACACGCTCGTTTGCATTTTATTGCAACAAAATTTGCAATGCCAGCCGTGTGATTGTAACTTTGTGTCTCAAATTTCTGTTAAAATGACAAACAACCCCATGAAAAAAAGTATCTTTTTTGCTATTGCGGCTCTCGCACTCAGCGCCCAGGCAAAGCAGCCGCAAAACAGCGGCGGAGGCATTACACCGCAGATGATGACCGAAATCAGAGGCGCTTTTAAAAACACTCCGGCTGACAAGGCTATTTTCAACGCCATTTCGAACAACGACATCAACAAACTTGCGGTAAACACCGCATCAAAAAACAGCTTCGACACTCACTTCAGCCACAGAGTGCCCAGCAAAGGCATAACAAACCAGAAATCAAGCGGCAGATGCTGGCTATTCACCGGACTCAACGTACTCCGTGCTCAGGCTATGGCTCAGCACAACCTCCCCGAACTGCAGTTCTCGCAAAACTACAACTTCTTCTGGGACCAGCTTGAAAAAGCCAACCTGTTCCTGCAAGGCATTATCGACACCGCCGACAAGCCTATGGACGACAAAACCGTTGACTGGCTCTTCGAGCATCCGCTGAGCGATGGCGGGCAGTTCACAGGCATTGCCGACATTATAACTAAATACGGAGTGGTTCCCGCCGAAGTGATGCTGGAAACCAACAGCTCAAACTCGACATCTCGCATGAGCAACCTCATCGGTCTCAAACTCAAGGAATGGGGACTTCAGCTCCGCGACATGGCTGCCGCCAAAGCAAACCCCGCTGACTTGCAAAAAAAGAAAACCGAAATGCTCGGTGAAGTCTACCGCATGCTTGCCCTCAACCTCGGCGAACCTCCCACAGAATTCACCTGGACACGTCGTGATGCCAAAGGCAACGCAGTCGACACCCGCACATACACCCCGCTGTCCTTTTACAAGGAGTACCTCGGCAATGACCTGAAAAACAACTACGTCATGCTGATGAACGACCCCAGCCGCGAATACTACAGGCTGTATGAGATTGACTACGACCGCCACGCCTATGACGGCGAAAACTGGACATACGTCAACCTCCCCGTCGAAGACATTAAAGAAATGGCGATAGCCTCTATCAAGGACAGCACCGCAATGTACTTCTCTTGCGACGTAGGCAAATTTTTCGACCGTGAACGCGGCATTCTCGATGTCGACTACCTCGACTACGGCTCCCTGTTCGGCACCACATTCGGCATGGACAAGAAGCAGCGCATCCTCACCCACTCAAGCGGTTCAAGCCATGCAATGACGCTCGTTGCCGTTGACCTCGACGACAAAGGCACCCCTGTAAAATGGATGGTTGAAAACAGCTGGGGACCCGGTGCAAACGGAGGACACCTCATCATGACCGACAAATGGTTTGACGAATACATGTTCCGCCTGGTTGTAGACAAAAAATACCTCACCGACAAAGCGGCACAGGTATTGAAACAGAAACCCACCGCACTTCCCGCCTGGGACCCCATGTTCGCCCCCGAGCAATAACACAACGGCTGCATAGCATAATAAACAAAGCCACCCCCGCGCAACCCGTCCATTGGGTTTTGCGGGGGTGGTTTTGTTTTGACAGCTTCTCAGAAACTGTCTGTATTTTCACTCCGTCAGAGAGCCACCTCGGGATACATCGCTTCCCACCACTGCGGCTCACCCTTCAGGTATTTGGCAAACCATGCGAAAATGGTATCCTGCCAGCGTATGCGTTTTTGATAATCGGTTATATGGTGATCCTGATCCGCAACTGCGACAAACGCCGTCGGACGGTTCAGCAGCTTGAGCGCCGTAAACATCTGGATGCTCTCGCCTACAGGCACATTCATATCCTTGTCACCGTGCAGAAACAGCAGCGGAGTGTGTATCTTGTCGGCATTGTACAACGGACTTTGCTTCACATACAGCTCCGCGTCGCTCCAGGGATAAGCGTCTCCCATGCTCACCTCGCTGTACGAATAGCCCCAGTAGCCCTCGCCCCAGTAGCTTGTGTGGTCGCTTATGCCGGCATGAGATATGGCTGCCGCGAAAATATCGGTGACTGTCTGGAGATACTGCGTCATAAAACCGCCGTATGAGGCTCCTATACAGCCTATCTTCGACGAATCCACATACGGATGCTCCTCACAGAATCGTTTGGTGCCCTCGATTATATCCTCTGCCACACCCTGACCGGCGGTCTTCACATGGCGCGACGAAAATTCCTGACCGAAACCGGTGGCGCCGCTCGGCTCAACGACATACACCACATAGCCCTGCGCCGCGTACGCGTGGTGAGGATAGCGGCTCTCGAAATTACGGCTCGTGGGGCTGCATCCTCCGTAATAATTCACTATGAGAGGATACTTTTTGTCCGCGTCAAAATTTGGCGGCAGGTAAAAGCGTCCGCAAATTGTGTCGCCTCGTGAATTAACAAAATCCCAGGCTCCGGTAGCTCCGAGCCTTATCTCCTTCATATCATCGGCAAGAGGCTCGTCAAGCACAGTCGTTTTCAGCGACTTGGTGTTAAGCGCATACAGCCTGTCCGGATTGTCCACACTCTGCGCCACAAACGCCGCGCCGGTACCCGAAAGCGGCAGGCTTATACCCTTTATTATATCCTGACCCAGCGGCAGGCGCTCAATATTGCCGCTCAAGGGGTCAAGGCGAAATGCGCTTATGCAGTCGCGATCCTCCGCTGTAAAATAAACCTTGCCGTCTGCACGACTCCACTGGAAAGCGGTCACATTAGGATTGAAATTCTTTGTAAGCGGTCTGAAACTGCGGTTCTTTACATTGTACTCGAAAAGCTGGGTGTCAATCATGCTCGGAATACGCCCTTCGGGCACATTCTTGCCGATACCGCCGAGAGCCTCCGGCGAACCGCTTACAATAACGGTTGATGCGTCGGGCGAGAAAACCGCTCCCGCCAGAAAACCGTCATCTGCCACTATTGTGTCAAGGCTCAGGCTCGCGAAATCAAGCACTGCGAGAGTATGCATAGTGGTCGGACGCTTTTCAAGCCTGCTGCGCGATGACATCACCAGCGCCTTGGTGGCATCGTCGCTTATATCAAGCAACGACACATTGTGATGACCGTATGTTATCGGCGACAGCACACCTGTTGCAATGTCATACACCGCGAGCGAGCGGCGGTTGCGCCACCCCGGCTGACGGTCGTCAGGCTCTATGATACGGTACACCTCCGGATTCTCCTTGTGCCCTTCGGCGGTCAGAGTCATCACCAAAAACTTTTCATCGGGCGAAATCGTGAAATGACCGGCAGGCACTCCGTCGGCAAACACGCTCTCCACACCCGTGGCGGCGTCTGTAACCCTTATGCTTCTGCCGCCGGCACTGCCGGTGGTACGGTAATACCTGCTTCCGGTTGGCATCCATGCAAGGCTCTCCGCGCTGCGCGCCACAGGAGCCCCGCCGGCTGTGCTCACAACCCATTCCCATGAAGTTGCGCCGCCGGGCAGTGTGTTGGAGTACACCGTTATGAGATACTTGCCGTCAGGCGACATCGAAGTCGAATAAATGCGGCGCCCGTGCAGCACATTGTCAAGAGTAAACATCCTCTCCCCGGTTCCGGTCTGAAACACCTGACCGTCGGGTGCGATAATCCTGATGTCTGCCGTGTCGGCGGCTCCGGGCGATGACACATAGCGCACTACCACGCTGTGGGCGGCAGGCTTGAGAGTTACCGCACCCGGCTCGGTCTGCTTGCCGTCCACATACAGACGGTAATTTTCAAGACCCTCTACAGAAATCTGCGCGGTGGTGTAGCCGGTGTTTGTCATATTGAAACCGAGCAGATGCGAAGCCGCTGCGCCCTCCACACCCTTTACAACCGTACCGTCAAACACAGTGGCGCCCGACATTGCCCGCTCTATATTCACCGGCATGTCAAGAACACGCTTCGCCTCAAACTTGCGCGAATTCACATCCACAGAATCAATGATAGCCGGAGTGTTGATGATAAACGGACCCGCATAGCGGAAATTCTTCACCGCTATCGTGTCCGCTCCGGCAGCCGCCACCATTGCAGCCGCCGCAATTGTCATAATCTGTCTTCTCATAAGAGCTTGTTTAATAATACACGCTCAAAATTACTAAATAGAGTTGACAGCCGCAACCGCCTCACACCTCACGCCGTGAGATTACGCTCGTCTATCACCCGTTTTGCGCCTATATACGCGCGGCTGAAATAGCCCCCGTCGGGAAACTTCTGGTAAGTGATGCCCTTGCTGGTCGACGCGTGGATGAAAGTACAGCTCTTGCCGTCATCGGCAACATCGACAACTATCGCCACATGCCCCACCACACCTCTGGATGTGCGCGGACTGCTGAAAAACATAAGGTCGCCCGGTCTGAGCTCATCCTTCGCCACAGGCTTGCCCTGACGGTACTGCATTATGGAAGTGCGGTTGAGACTTATGCCAACCTTGCGAAACACATAGCTTGTAAAGCCCGAACAGTCAAATGTCGACGGTCCGGTAGCTCCCCAGCGGTAACGGCGACCGAGAAACGACGCCGCGTACTCGCTCAGCTCGCCGGCAATCTCGTCCAGACGCTCTTCCATTGTCTTTTGCGGAGCCGGCTCCTCCACAGCGCCGAAATCAAAGCCCGCAAGGTTAGAAGGCAGGCTGTCGGCATTCCACGTCGGCGCAATAGGAAGATATTCCGGCTTCAGCGGAGGCACTCCCTGAGCCTTGAACGAACAGAAAACGGCACACAGTACCACAGAGAAAAATATAAATAGATTTCTTTTCATAGCGTTTTTAAAGGATGTTTATTTTTGGCTTATGTTAAGAAGCGGATTTCGGAGTATGTTTGGAGATTTCATAAAGTTAAAAGTAAACATACTCTTACATGTAATGTATCAGATAAGGAATATTGCGGTGAATCCTGTACTCCCCCGCCCCTTTGATTACTTATACAAAGTTAGCGAAAACAAACGCCTTTGTCAAGCCCATTAAATTCTTTTACAACAACTTACCTCACATTAACCAAATCCCCGCAATCCCCTGCCCCCATCCCCTTAATATTTGCAATTATTATCTGTGGCGACGGGGGTAGGTAGGTCGTTTGGAGTATTTTCATTAACTTTGTAAGCAATACTAAAAACTATTATATTTTTAAATTTTAATACCATCACTGAAATGAAGAGAATCTTAGCCGGACTGGCTGTGTGCGCATGCACCGCCGGTGCTTTCGGGCAAACCTTCAAAGAGTGGCAGGACCCCAATGTCAACTCTGTCAACCGTCTGCCGATGCACACGGCTTATTTCGCCTACGAAAACGCCGATGCAGCCGCCGCCGGCACCAAAGAAAAAAGCTCGAACTTCATGAGCCTTAACGGACCATGGAAATTCAACTGGGTGCGCAACCTGGACAGCCGACCCACAGATTTCTGGAAAAAGGATTTTAACGACAAGGGCTGGGACGAGCTTAATGTGCCCGCCGTGTGGGAACTTAACGGCTACGGCGACCCTATCTATGTGAACATCGGCTACGCCTGGCGCAACGACTACAAGAACAATCCGCCTTATGTGCCTGCCGAAAACAACCATGTAGGCTCGTACCGCCGGGTGTTTACAATACCCGCCGACTGGAAAGGGAAAGACATCATTGCCCATTTCGGTTCCGTGACCTCAAACATGTATCTCTGGGTCAACGGCAAATTCGTCGGCTACGGCGAGGACAGCAAGCTGGAGCAGGAATTTGACCTGACCCCCTACCTTGTGCCCGGCAAAGAAAACCTGATTGCGTTTCAGGTGTTTCGCTGGAACGACGGCTCTTACTTCGAGGACCAGGACTTTTTCCGCTACAGCGGAGTTGGCAGAGACTGCTACCTGTACGCCCGCGACAAAAAACGCATAGAGGATATCCGTGTTGTGCCCGACCTTGACGCCGACTACAAAGACGCCACACTCGCCGTGAGCGTATCGCTCAAAGGCTCAGGCACAACCGAGCTGAGGCTGGTGGACCCGCAGGGCAAAGAGGTTGCCTCAGGCAGCATAAACGGCTCAGGCAGCACAACACTCTCCGTTTCCGACCCCGAAAAATGGACTGCCGAAACTCCGGCGCTATACACCCTGTACGCCTCGCTCAAAGGCAGCGACGAGACAATTCCGGTAAATGTGGGATTCCGCAAAATAGAGCTGAACGGCGCGCAGATTCTGGTAAACGGCAAACCGGTGCTGTTCAAAGGCGCCGACCGCCACGAGCTTGACCCCGACGGCGGCTATGTTGTTTCGCCCGAACGCATGATGCAGGACATCGAACTGATGAAGAAGTTCAACATCAACGCAGTGCGCACATGCCACTATCCGGACGACAACCTGTGGTACGACCTCTGCGACAAATACGGCATATATGTGGTTGCGGAAGCCAACCTCGAAACCCACGGCATGGGCTACGGCGAAGGCACACTCGCCAAAGTGCCGCTGTTCAGACAGACACACCTTGAACGCAACCAGCGCAATGTGCAGCGCAACTTCAACCACCCGAGCATAATATTCTGGTCGCTCGGCAACGAGGGCGGCGACGGTCCCAACTTTGTGGACGCATATAAATGGGTGAAAGCCGAAGACCCCAGCCGCGCGGTTCAGTACGAACGCTGCGGCTATGCCGACCACACCGACATCTACTGTCCCATGTACATCGGCTACGAGGAGGTGGAGAAATACGGCAAACGTACCGATGTGTCCAAACCGATGATTCAGTGCGAGTACGCCCACGCAATGGGCAACTCCGAAGGAGGCTTCAAGGAGTACTGGGACCTTTTCAGAAAATATCCCAACCTTCAGGGCGGATTTATCTGGGACTTCGTTGACCAGTCGCCCCGCTGGAAAGGCAAGAACAGTGTGGAGATTTACGGCTACGGCGGCGACTTCAACCGTTTTGACGCTTCCGACATAAATTTCTGCAACAATGGGCTCGTAAGCCCCGACCGTGTGCCCAATCCTCACATGTACGAGGTGGGACGTGTGATGCAGAGCATCCACACCACCCCGGCAGACCTTGCCAAGGGAGTGTTTGACGTGTACAACGAAAACTTTTTCACCGACCTCGGCAACTACAGACTCACATGGCAGCTGTTGCGCAACGGCAAAACAGTACGCACAGGCACCGTTGAAAATATTGACGCGGCTCCCCAGACCACCGGCAAGGTGACAGTCGACTACGGCTCTCTCGAACCGGATGGAGAATACCTGCTCAACTTCGCATACTCTCTCAAAAACAGTGACGGAATTCTTGAGGCGGGCACCACTGTGGCGCGCGAACAGATTGCTCTTACACAGCCTGCCGCCGCCGACATGACAATAGCCAACGTGACAGAGACAAACCGTCCCACCGTGCAGCCAACCATTGTCGACAACCAGACAAACTACCTGATAGTGTCCGCCCCCGGTGTTGACATCGAATTCAGCCGCGCAAACGGGTTCATGAGCAAGTACTGCGCCAACGGCACCGACATGCTTGCCGAAGGCGCTCAGCTGACACCCAACTTCTGGCGCGCCCCCACCGACAACGACTTCGGCGCAAACCTGCAACAGAAATTCGCCGCATGGCGCTCGCCGGAGTTCAAACTCGAATCACTTGACGCAGAAAAAACAGACGGACTGGTAAAAGTCACCGCCGCCTACTCTGTTCCGGCTGTCAGCGCCCGTCTTACAATGACATACACCATCAACAACGCCGGCACTGTCAAGGTCGAGGAAAAACTTACCGCCGACAAAAACGCAAAAGTATCGCCGATGTTCCGTTTCGGCGTGCAGATGCCCATGCCTGAAAGCTTTGACCGCATAGAATACTACGGCAGAGGACCGGTTGAAAACTATGTTGACCGCACACAGGCAGCCGACCTACTCCCAGACTGTCGCCGAGCAGTTTTACCCCTACATACGTCCGCAGGAAAACGGCAACAAGACCGACATACGCTACTGGCGGCAGATCAACCACGCCGGCAAGGGTCTTGAGATAACCGCTTCCGTACCCTTCTCGGCTTCAGCGCTCAACTACACGGTGGAAAGCCTCGACGAGGGCGCTGCCAAAGCCCAGGGACACTCGCAGGAAGTAGCCAAAGCCCCCCTCGCCAACCTGCTCATAGACAAGCAGCAGATGGGTCTCGGCTGCATAGACAGCTGGGGTGCCGTTCCGATGCGCAAGTACATGATGCCTTACGGCGACTACGATTTCACCTTCATCATGAAGCCGGTCTGCAACATCATTCCCTGAACGGGTCTCTGTAGCAATATAGAAAAAGGAGCCTGAAACGGCTCCTTTTTCTATATTGATTACTCTTACCCTTGCAAAACTCAAATAAATTTGGTTTTGCGCCTAACTTATCGCTATCTTTGCAAAACGAACAATAAAAATCAACATCCTTATAACCCAAAATACAAAGTTATGTCAAAAGTTACCGTTGTAGGAGCAGGAAACGTAGGCGCTACTTGCGCTAACGTTCTTGTGACCCAGGGCATTGCCGACGAAGTAGTGCTCATCGACATCAAAGAAGGCCTTTCCGAAGGCAAAGCCATGGACATCATGCAGACCGCAAACATTCTTAATCTTGACACCCGCCTTACCGGTGTGACCAACGATTATGAAAAGACAGCGGGCAGCGATGTGGTAGTCATCACATCAGGCATACCCCGTAAACCCGGCATGACCCGCGAGGAACTCATCGGCGTGAACGCAGGCATTGTAAAATCTGTTACCGACAATGTGCTCAAATACTCACCCAATGCAATCATTGTGTGCGTATCCAACCCGATGGACACCATGACCTACCTCATCCACAAAACATCAGGTCTGCCCAAAAACCGCATCATCGGCATGGGCGGCGCTCTTGACAGCGCACGCTTCAAATATTTCCTGAGCATTGCTCTCGGTGCCAACCCCAACGAAATAGAAGGCATTGTAATCGGCGGTCACGGAGACACCACCATGATACCTCTGGTACGCTATGCCGCTTACCGCGGCATACCCGCCTCTACCCTCATGCCCGCTGAACAGCTTGAAAAAGTTGCAGCCGACACAATGGTAGGCGGCGCTACCCTCACCAAACTTCTCGGCACCTCTGCCTGGTACGCTCCCGGCGCTGCAGCAGCCCAGGTTGTAGGCGCTGTTATCGGCGACCAGAAAAAGCTCATCAGCTGCTCCGCTCTTCTTGAAGGCGAGTACGGCGAGAAAGACCTTTGCATCGGTGTGCCCTGTATCCTCGGCAAAAACGGTATCGAGAAAATCGTTGAGTTCGACCTCAACGAAGAGGAAAAAGAACTCTTCCGCAAGAGCGCCGAAGCCGTTCACAAAACAAATTCAGCACTTTCCTGCTAATACAGCGTCATGAAAATCTTCAGATATATAGTAGCATCGGCGGCTTTTGTGGCTCTCGCCTCATGCAGCGGCAACACAGCCGGCACAGCCGCCGAAGGCAACGGCGAAGCTGCCGCTGTGGAAGAAGCAGCCGCTGTAACTGCCGAAGAAGCTGTGGTTGAGCTTGCAGCAGGCACCACCGAGATAGCTGCGGCAGATGTGCCCACCATCATTGACTTCAACGCCGTATGGTGCGGTCCCTGCCAGCGTTTCAAACCGGTATTCCACAAGGTTGCCGAGGAGTTCAAAGGCAAGGCGGTATTTGTTTCGGTAAACACCGATTCATGCCCCGACATCGCCCAGAAGTACCAGATTCAGTCTATCCCCCAGATTGTGACAGTGATGCCTGACGGCACAGCTACCGCAGGTCCTACCGGGTACCAGGAGGAAGCAGACTTCAAGGCTTATGTTGAAAGCGTTGTGAACAAATAAACATCATAATGCACCGAAACAGTCAGGAGACTGTCTAACAAGTTTGGGCAGTCTCTTTTTTATAGTTTCAACAGTCTA
>ERZ778504.2214-NODE-2214-length-11033-cov-7.559574_pt1 | contig 11033 bp, 8 predicted proteins | sample MGYA00510046_ERZ778504 | MGnify/ENA primary metagenome ERZ778504 (study PRJEB29527, sample SAMN07138964) | mouse gut metagenome | material: feces | host: mouse | place: China:Nanjing | collected 2016-01-25 ...
GCAGGATTTACAGTAAATTAAGATGGATAAATGTGATTTTATTAACAGCCTATCTGCCAATAATTATTATTGCGGTTCTTGAAAAAGAAGATTTATCTGGAATAATTGTTGGAATTTTACTGTATTTTATGGCGGTAATAGAGCAAATCAATTATTTTCATATCAGGCTTTCTTATGAGACGGTAAATGGCAGTCTTCTCGTTATTGAGCCTTTAAAAAAACTTTTTACTGGAACTGGAAAACGTTCACAACTGAGGAAGGATATTGATACTTATTTAAAAGGTTAACTTCTGGTTTCTGAACTTATCAACGACTTACTATCCATTACAAATTTATAGGGGCATTGGAAACCTGACGTGATAAAAGAATATGTGTAATGTCTGGATATAAGAATGATGTAAGGAGAATGGGTATGTATGAATACAAAATAAAAGAATATACACCAAATGCCAGAAAAAATAAGGAATACTGGGACACAGCAATTGGATTGCAGGATGTTGATGGGTTAAAACCATCCCGTTACCTGTATGAACTGTCTGAACAGCATATCAATGGAGAACTCCCCCTGCAGACGGTCAGCGAAAAGTTAATTGAATATTATAAAGGCGTGTCCGGCAAAGAACGGACAGAGACAATGGAATGCGACCTTGTTTCCGAACGGATTGTTGAACTGTTGTCAGATGGGACAATCTCCCTGGTACCTACGGCGTTAAAGACCATCCATCGGTACTTGTTTGAAGGAATATATGATTTTGCCGGACAGTTCAGGCAATACAACATAACAAAAGAGGAACCGGTTTTGCATGGGGACAGCGTAAAGTATGCAAATTATTTTGAAATACAGGACATACTGGAATATGATTTTAACATTGAAAAGCAGCAACGGTATTCAAAGATGGACAAGGCACGGATAATCAGGAGATTGTGCGATTTTTCATCATCCATATGGCAGGTGCATCCGTTTGGAGAAGGGAATACAAGGACAACAGCCGTATTTATGGAATTATATTTAAATAGTATTGGTTTTCCGGTGAACAATGACATGTTTAAGGACTATTCCAAATACTATAGGAACGCACTGGTACGGTCAAATTATGCAAATTATGCGAAAGGAATCGATGTGGATTTTTGTTACCTGGAAAAGTTTTATGACAATTTGCTGTTTGGCTCGCAGTATGACCTAAACAATGATGAGATGATACTGGGGAAGAACTAATGGTTACCACCCGAAGCCATAATTACAGATTGCGAAATATGTGGATATTGTGGAAATTTAAGGGAACAGGCAAAAGAAATGCTCATGCCTGCCAATTTGATAACTCATTATGTTTACATTTGCGGAGGAATATTTAATGAATAAAGCGATTGCTGAATTTGGTTCGTTGTTGGTAATGGTATCAGTAATTCTATTTGCAATTTTTATGGTTACATCAAAATTTGGAAGTTATCTTGTATGTATATTTTTGGCTTTGGGTTACATTATGATGATAGTCGGATTTCATAATGAAAGCGATGAAGATAGAAAAGTCTCTGCAAATGTAGGAATGATTTTTGGCTGCATGTATGCTGTTCTGATTTTGTTAGTATATTATGCCCAAATAACTGCCGTTAGAAATGATGTTTTGAATGAGCAGGCTATAATGGTTTTAGATTTTTCCAGAGGTGGATTACTGTTTAGTTATGACTTGCTTGGATATGGTATGATGTCATTATCAACATTTTTTATTGGATTAACCATAAAACCTAAGGATAAAAAAGATAAATGGCTTAAGTATCTTATGATGATTCATGGAGTATTCTTCTTTGGGTGTTTCATTATGCCAATCATGGGAGTGTTTAGTGTATCTATGTCGGATGGTTCTGATAGTTTGGGAGGAATTATTGCTCTGGAATTTTGGTGTGCATATTTTTTGCCAATATGTATTTTATCCATGATACATTTTAAAAATGAGAGGTAAGTTAAATTATTGATTATATGCCTGCTTAAAGCTATTTTAATATCTATCACATTAAGAACATTCGAGTGTGTTTGAAATTTGGCACAAATCTGGGCATTTTCCCATTTTCCAAACATGGTGTTATTCTTGCCATAATAGTGTCGCCATTTCGGAATTTTATACCGCCAGAAAAAGGTTCCAATTCAAATTCTGTGATATCCCTGCAAAAAGGCTGTAATTTATCCATTGCAACTTTCTATGTAATAACACCTTTTTAAATTGTTTCTTGGGGATTGAGCTCAACAATCTCATTTACCTTCAGATGTACAATTCAGAGAGCACCTCTTTTCTTTTACCGTTACATTTTAAAAAGAAAGAACATGTAACAAATATGTTTTACAAAAACATTGACGGCATAGTAATGTTTATGCTATGTTTAATATGCGTACTATGTTTATGCCAAAAACATGGTGTGCACTTAGAAATTGTTGGTTCATGTTTGCAAAAGAAATGGAGGGCTTCCAAATGATAAAAAAATTAATGAAGAAACATCTTGCATGTTTACTGGTCACGATTATGTGTCTGAATACCACGGGCATTCATGAGGTTCGTGCGACCGAATCAGGGCATACACAAATACAGACGGAGCAGGAAGATGAGAGTGGCGCGGAAACACAGGCAGAGCAGGAAGATGGGAGTGGTGCGGAAACACGGGCAGAGCAGGAAGAAACGGCGGAGGGGACTTCGGAAATCGGTAGTGAACAGGAAGCTGAAAGCAGTGAACGGATAACGGAGACAGAAACAGATGGCGATGGGTCAGGAGAAAGTCAGACAGAAGATGAGACAATCTCTGAGGAAGAAGAGGGGACAGGCAGTACCCGCACTGAGGAGCAGGAAAGCGAAACAGAAACGGAAACAAGCGAATCGGATGAAACGTATTATCGGTATACGGCAGAAAATTTTGAGGTCGAGTACAGAATCGATGCAAAGTGGGATGGGCACTATAATGCAACCGTGGTAATACACAATACCGGAAAAGATGTGGTAGATAACTGGTATTTGTCATTTCAAAGCAAAGACGAAATACAAAATATATATAATGCCATCATTCAGGAACATGGCGAAGAAGGATATATTATTAAAAATGCGCAGTATAATCAGGACATAGAGGCTGGAAACAGCGTATCATTCGGATTTACGGCATCGTATCAGGACAGGATTCAGATTCCCAGGGCTTATGAACTGTTAACCTCAATGGAGCAGGCAGATGATGGGGACGCACAGGTTACGTATGAGGTAGTGAATGACTGGGGCGGTGGATTTATTGGAAAAATCCATATAAAGAATAATACGGAGACGGTACTTGAGGACTGGGTGCTTTCGTTTGACTTTGATAACAATGTCGAAAGCTTCTGGACAGCAGCCATTGTCTCAAAAGAAGATGGTCACTATGTAATCAAAAATGCAGGTTATAATGCGAATATTGCTGCCGGAATGGAGATAGAAGTCGGATTTAACTGCACCAATGGTGATGCACGCAAGGAACCGCAGAACTTCAGGCTGACATCGAGCAAAATGAAAGCGGATAAACCGCAGAAACCACAAAAGCCTGACCGTGAGCCGGAGCCGCTCGTGGATATCGGGGAAGCGTATTTTAAGGACATAGAAAGCAAAAAAGATATTGCCGTACATTCAGAAAATGGTATGATGTATGTAAGGAATCAGATTCTGGTAAGCGCGCTGGAAGGGCTGGAAAAAGATTTTTTTAAAAATGTAGTGTCCGACATTGGGGCAGAAATCGTCGGCTATATTGAGCTTACGAACGATTACCAGATTGAATTCCTGGAAGAACAGACAGAGGACGCTTTAGGGAACTATATAAAATATTTAAACAGCCTGAGCTTCATAGACAGTGCAGGGCTGAATATCGTGATAGAGCAGGAACCGACTATAACCACGACAAATGATGCAGTCTATCAGGAGGAGGGGAAGACACCAGAAGAAATATGGGATGAGTCCATTCCGGACGGTTATAATTGGGGGCTTAAGGCACTCAAGGTTCCAAGCGCATGGGATTATGTTGGGGAGTCCAATGCGGTAAGGATTGGAATCATTGACTCTGGGTTTGATACAAATCATGAGGATTTATATTTTGAGCATATATTTGGCAACAATGATCCGGATTGCATGGAACATGGAACACAGGTTGCGGGCATTATTGCAGCAGAGAATAACAATCAAGTTGGTATTTCCGGTGTAGGTACGAATGTAAGATTATATGGTTATGCGAAAGGAAACCGCATTGGAAATACTGTAATGGAGAATAAGTATGCGTTTGCGAACCTGATAGGAAATCGTGTAAAAGTAATTAATATAAGCATGAATTTTCAAAGCGATTTAGTGTTTGCAGCATCTCGCGGTAAAATAATGGCAGAGGCGGCAGTGCTATATGTTACATCAAATATGGAAAAATTTCTTAATAAATTAGTTATAAAGGGGTATGACTTTATAATAGTTAATTCAGCAGGGAATGATGAGAATAAAAATTTTATAGCAGATGATTCAAGATATGGATATTCAGAAGTGAAGACATTGGAAAACGCCCAAAGAGGAAATGTATTAGCAGAAAATAGTAATATGTTTTCATGGATGACAAGTCCTTTGTTGAGAGACCGCATTATTGTTGTTGGTGCATTGGATAGAGATATTTACTATAGTGGAGAGGCGAAAGTAATAAATTATAGATATGCTGAATTTAGCAATGTTGGTAATAGAGTGGATATTTGTGCACCAGGCACAGAAATTGTTTCTACTTGCTTAGATTCGCATAGCAGTAACATAAATATTTTAGGATATTCTAGTGCAGATGGCACATCTTTGGCTGCACCATATATATCTGGGTTAATAGGGCTTATGTATCAGGTAAATCCAGGGTTGAATGCTTCACGAATAAAAGGAATTCTTCGTGAGAATGTGAGTGAAATTGTACAGGATAGACATGGTTATAGCTATAGTATGCCAGATGCGGCAAAATGTGTTTCAGCTGCGATTACAGAGTCTGGGGATAGTACTGATACGATTTTACCCAATGGGTTCTTGCTGGGAAAGATTGTGGATGGCAAAGGGAATGGACTCCAAGATGTAAGAATAGTAGCATGTCGCACAAATGTTGGCGAGTCGAATTTGGATAATTTTTGCACAACTGAAACATCTGATTCGAGAGGTATGTATGAATTTGTGCTTGTGGAGGGAGTATATGACCTAAATATAGTTTGTGACGGATATCTGCCGTGTGTAATTAGAAATGTGAATATAAATCCGGATGAAACGTTAAATATGGAAAACATTGTGCTGAGTACAAGCTTTTGGGGAGGATTTAACAGTTCCCTACAGGGCAGGGTTGCAAATGCAATGAATGATAGTAACATAGCAGGAGCGACTGTTAAAATTCGGAAAGGGTGGAACAACAAAGAGGATGCTTATGCAACAGATAAAAAGGGAACAGAAATAAGCGCTTTGACGGATGTGGATGGCAATTTTAAGATAAAGCTGCCAGTAGGTTCGTATACAATCGAAGTAAGCAAAGCGGGATTTGTCACTGGATATTTCAACGCAGTATCCATAGGTGGAAATGATAGTCAGGGACAAAAATATGTACTGACACCTGTTCTCTCGGATAGTGAATACCGTATTGTCCTGACTTGGGGAGACAGACCAAGAGATCTGGATTCACATTTAACATATTACCAAAATGGTATTAGGAAAATGCATGTATTTTTTGGTGGAAGACATGGGAACGTGGACGGCAAATCTGTAGCAAAACTCGATTATGATGATACATCAAGCTATGGACCCGAAACAATTACTGTTACGCTGAATGCCGAAATTCTGGATGGCGGGGTATTCTGTTATTCTGTCCACGATTACACAAATGCAGCAAATAACAATACCAACGCGTTGTCCCTTTCCGATGCTGTTGTCCGTGTATATCAAGGAAACCAACAAATTAAGACATTTAGTATACCCCAGAATAAATATGGTACAGTATGGCACGTTTTTGATATATCAGAGCAAGGGATAAAGGCTGTAAACGAATTTAAATATGTGGCAGGGGCATCTGGGGTGGAGTAAAGGAAACAACAGCAAAACAGCAAAGTTCCATAGAAGCATAAAATTTCGCCTCGTATAGACAGTAGCCTCTGTGCAATGGCGATAAACTTAGTAATCAGCTGATAGGAATGTTTATGTGTAAGGCAGGGGGAATAGAATGAAGAAAAAACTGACATTATTCTGCATAACCATCATTGCAGTATTGTCGGTGGGTGTTAAATACTCTGAAAATAATAAAGAACTCCCACCAGTATTGTTTTCTTATCTCTATAAGAATACTCGTTATTGTTCAGTATGGACAATTGATAATGAGGGGAATATCTACCGTTTTCATGACCATTATGGGGAATATCTGGACATGACGGATTATGAACATAAAAAGAAAGATAAGACCTGTAAGTACATAAAATCAATAGATGAAGAAACCCTGAAAGAGAAATATTACAATTTTCGGGAGATTATATCAGATGGGCGTTTTGAGAAAAATATGCATGAAGTCCAGAGCGATGAAGATGGTATAGCTATAACGGATAGTCTGTACCGTGGAATTCGTGACAGCTATGGATATGTCTATAATCGAAAGGGGGAGCAGGAATATATTCTTATGCATGGGGCTGGCGATCTGCAATTTATAAGTGAGGACAGCCGGATGAAAGAACTAGCAGACTGGATAATGGAATTGATTCAGGATGATATAAAAGAGTATGATGAGTATTGTAAGCAGCTCGCAGGAGAAGAATATTACAATAAATACATTCAGGATAGTCAAGTTCCATAGAAGCAAAAGTCCCCGCTCGCATAGGCAGCAGTCTCTGTGCAGTGGGGACAAGCATGGTACATGAATGATGCATGATGCCTCGATGCAGCTGACAGATATCACGGCAAACATAAAGAATACTAAATTTTCACAAAATAAAAAGTAATAAACCCACCCCCGTCCACATAGGATAGATTAAAGCATCTGTGTGGAGGGGGATTTTTTGTGAATGACAAGGCAGTGAATGTTCTGGAACAGTATGACATGGCAATCAACCGTACCTTTAAGGGACGTGGCACGATAATCTGCGATACGGATAAGGGGATGCGCGTACTCAAGGAATACAAGGGAAGGACAGAAAAGCTGGATCTGCTGTATCAGCTGCAAAGCAGGCTGGGCGACAATCTGAGGACGGATATCCTCGTTAGGAACAAGGAGGGCGCGCTGTATGTGAGGGATATTGACAACAGTGTTTACATATTGGAGGAGCAGGTCGAGGGAAAGGAGTGCAGCTACAAAAGCGAGGACGACATTGTAAAGGCATGCGGCGCCATGGCAAGGCTGCACCTGAAATTTATGACGCCTGTGTCACATTCGGGCGCGGAGGAGAGCAGCACGGCATACGCGATGCCTGTTTTCTTTTATGCGGATGAGATGGAGCGTCATACGACAGAGTGCAAACGCGTCAAAAATTACCTGCGCAGGCTGCACACCAAGACCGACTTTGAGCGTGCGCTGTTAAGGGAATATGACTATTTTCTCGACAGGGCAATGGATGTGACAAGGCGCGCAAAGGAGGAGTCGCGGGCTGAGTATGAGGCGTATGTGAACAGCAACGGGCTTTACTGCCATGGCGACTACCAGTATCACAATGTGCTGTTTGGAAAAGGCAGCGGCGGCTCCTATGTCGGCATCATCAACATGGAACATTTTGCCCATGATGTGGGGGCAAGGGATTTCTACCTTCTTTTCCGCAAAATTTCCGAAAAATGCGACTGGTCAATGGAGATGGCAAAGAGCATGCTTGATGCCTACCAGAACAGGCGCGTTTTTCCGCCGATTGAGTGGCGCAGCCTGTGTCTTAGGCTGGAATACCCTGAGAAATTCTGGAAAATCATCAACTACTATTACAATTCGAGAAAGTCGTGGATGCCAAACCGTAACTATGATAAGCTCGAGGGTCTGATTCGGCAGGAGAAAAACAAGGAAAAACTGTTAAACCGTTTTTTCTGACCATGAAAAGAAAGGGCTTGTATAAGGAAGAAAAAGAAGATATAATATTGTTATGGTAAACTAGAAACAAAAAAACACACCGGGGAAATGAGAGGAAAGGATGCAGGCTTTTCAGAGGATGAGAATAGCCCTTGCCCAGACTGCCATCATCTGGGAGGATAAGGAGCAGAATTTCAAAAAAGCAGAGGAACAGATAAAGGATGCCGTAAACCATAATACGGAAGCGATATTTTTTCCGGAGATGAGTTTTACGGGTTTTTCCATGAATACGGATGCCACAAAGGAAAGCGGGGACGGGACGGTCAGGCGCATGCAGTCCATTGCGGGGCAGTACCGGATGGCGGCAGGCTTCGGCTGGGTCAGGGACTGCGGCGGGAAGTGCGAGAACCACTATACCGTTGTTGACCGCTCGGGAAAAATTATTTCGGACTATGTAAAGCTTCATCCGTTTTCGTATTCGGGGGAGCATTTGCAGTTTCGGGGCGGTGACACGCTTTCTTATTTTTCGCTCTATGGGATAGCGTGCAGCACATTTATATGCTATGACCTGCGTTTCCCGGAGATTTTTCAGGCTGCCTCGAAGAGGGCACATGTCATTGTCGTGCCGGCGAACTGGCCTGCAAAGCGCAGCGGACACTGGCGGACGCTCCTCCGGGCGCGCGCGGTTGAAAACCAGGTTTATATATTGGCGGTCAACTGTACAGGGGATATCGGGGGAATCCGTTATGCGGGTGACAGCTGCGTGATTGATCCGGATGGCGCTGTCCGGTCTGTTCTGCATGACGGCGAAGGAATTCTGTACTTCGAACTGACGGATAATGTCGGTGAAATCCGCAGGGAATTTCCGGTGAAGCGTGACAGGCGCGAGGAACTATACAAAAGCTTGGAGTGAAAGGGTTAGGAGATTACATTGAAAAACAGAGGATTGAGGGGAAGGAACATGATTGGATGTGCGGCAGCTGTCATGCTGTCTGCACTTCTGTTTGCGGGATGTGCACAGGGAACCGGTTCATTGACCGCACTGCTGACAAACCAGCCGGATGCCGCGGAGGTACAGGACAGCGTACAGGAACCGGTCAATGTGATGAAGCAGAAGGGGATATATGACTCCGAAGACGCGGCAGTAGTTGTCAAAAAGGATGCCGAGTCAGGCACGGTGCAGTTCCAGAACATCATGTCGTCGCGCCGCTATACCCTGAATTATGACGGCGCCACGACAATCTATGACAAGAATGACCAGGCGCTGTCCATGGAACAGCTCAAGGAGGGGAGTGTGGTCACGGTTCGTTTTTACAAGCCGAATAAGTCGCTTGCGTATGTGAAGGAAAATCCGGACTGCATCAGCTACAACAATGTCCGCGGTTATGACATGGATCTGCGCAGCGGCACCATCACGGTGGGAAATACTGTTTACAACATCAGCAGCCATGTCGTGGTGGTGTCGGACGGCAGGGAGACGGACATGATGGAGGTCAACCAGATGGATGAAATCAGCGTCTGGGGATATAAAAACATGATATACGGAATCCATGTCGAAAAGGGGCATGGGTATCTCAGGCTGCAGAACGAGGATTACTTTGTAAATGGCTGGATTGACGTGGGTGACAGGGTAATCAGGAAGGTGGCGGATGACATGCTGCTTGTCGTTCCCGAGGGGACGCACACGGTCACCGTAAGTCACAAGGGCAGCAGTGCGACGCAGGAAATCACATTTGCCAGGAATGAGGAGATGGCATGGGATCTGGGCGACGTGGAAATCACGGTGGTTCAGAAAGGGACTGTCATCTTCACACTCACGCCTGCCACGGCAAAGGTGTCCATAGACGGCAGGGCGGTTGACGTGTCAAAGCCGGTGGAGATTGAGTACGGTCTGCACCAGATGCGCATTACAGCGGACGGATATGACACGGTGGCGCAGTATATCAGGGTCGCAGAGCCGTCTGCAAATATATCCGTCGAGATGGAGAAAAGCGAAGAAGAGAAAAGTGAGGAAGCAGGGGACAAGTCCTCGGACAAAAAGGATGAAAAAGACAAGGATGATGATGTGGAGGAAGAAGAGGAGACTACTGTAAAGAAGTATCAGTCGAAGCATTTGGATGAAGAAGAGGACGAGGAGGAAAAGTCCTCCGAAAAGGGCAATGCAGACGATGACGAGGAGGATGAGGACAAGGAGAAGAAATCTTCCGTGGCATCCTCCACGGACAAATATAAAGTGTATATCGACGCGCCTGACGGGGTGGAGGCTTATCTTGACGGCAGCTACGTGGGCGTAACGCCTGTCAGCTTCAACAAGGTTCCAGGCAGCTATGTGGTGACGCTTCGGAAGTCCGGATATCAGCCAAGAAGCTATACCCTGCAGATTGATGACGAGAAAAAGGACGTGAATTATTCGTTTACAGACCTTGTCAAGCTTGAAGAATAATGAAAAAATCTGGCAAAAGTGCCAAAAGCTTTAAAAAGAAGCAAAATTTAGGCTTTTTTCCTTGACAAACATTGTCTTTTCGCCTATAAATAGATATAGGCGTCGAAACGGCGTGATGCTTCGAGACAATAGGGCATTTCGGGTAATGGAAGCTATTGTACTCATTTATCTACTGAAAACAAGAGGAGGAGTTCACAATGAACAAAACAGAATTAGTTGCTGCTATGGCTGAGCAGGCAGACATGACAAAGAAGGATGCAGAGAAGGCGCTCACAGCTTTCACTGAGGTTGTTGCTAAGGAATTAAAGAAAGGCGAGAAGATTCAGCTGGTTGGATTTGGTACATTTGAGGTTTCCGAGAGGGCGGCAAGAGAGGGCAGAAATCCCCAGACTGGCGAGACGATGAAGATTGCAGCATCCAAGTCGCCGAAGTTCAAGCCGGGCAAGGCATTAAAGGATGAGGTAAACAGATAATTGTTCCCTGTGACAACCGATGAGTATTCATCGGTTGTTTGCGTTATATGCACACGGGCGTCCAAATGAAATATGTCAGCAAGCTGACGGACGCCCGGCGC
>ERZ778504.2231-NODE-2231-length-10957-cov-4.507797_pt1 | contig 10957 bp, 9 predicted proteins | sample MGYA00510046_ERZ778504 | MGnify/ENA primary metagenome ERZ778504 (study PRJEB29527, sample SAMN07138964) | mouse gut metagenome | material: feces | host: mouse | place: China:Nanjing | collected 2016-01-25 ...
TGCTGAAGGACAAAGAAATGCAGATTAACACATTGGAAACAATCCATACGGTTCTTCACCCAACATTCCAGTTGGCAGTGCGGGATGATATTATCCGCAACAATCCAAGTGACGGAGTTATGGCGCAGATAAAAAAACAGCCGGGGAAAAATCATGGCGTAAGACATGCTCTGACTCTGGAACAGCAGAGAGCCTTTATAAACTATGTAGAAAGCAGTCCGAAGTATTTCCGCTGGACATCTTTGTTTAAATTTTTGTTAGGAACGGGATGCCGGATAGGGGAAGCTATCGGAATCAGATGGGAAGATGTGGATTTTGAAAAACGGATAATCAGCATCAACCACAGTTTAGTGTATTACAGTACAGAGTATAAAGAACATCCCATGTGTACGTTTTCTATATCACTTCCAAAAACAGAAGCAGGTATACGCATTATTCCGATGATGGATGCGGTATATGACGCACTCCAGACAGAACTTGCAGACCAGCAGGAAAACGGGTTTAATGAAACGGAGATTGACGGTATGAAAGGATTTATTTTTATGAACCGTTTTGGCTATGTCCATAATCCGCAGTCTATCAACCGGGCAATTAAGCGTATATACGAATCGTACAATGCAGAAGAAGTGGTTAATGCTTCCAAGCAACACCGGGAGCCAGTGCTAATACCACATTTTTCATGTCATCATTTGAGGCATACCTTTTGTTCGAGGTTTTGCGAGAATGAAACAAATTTAAAGGTGATCCAGTCGATCATGGGACACGCCAACATTGAAACCACGATGGACATTTATGCGGAAGTCACCGATGCAAAGAAGCAGGAAGCAATTCAAAACTTAGCACACAAATTAGATGTATTTTAGGAAAGAGTCCGGCTAGGACTGACAGAGAGTACGACAAATTGTGTGCCATACGACAAGGGTACGACAAATTCGGGTGCTTTAATCAGTTTAAAAGTGTTATTTGACTGATTGTAAGATGCCGAAAAGTGGCTTAATAAAGGGAAATAAGTCATTTTAAAATAAAGTGATAAGAAATCCCGACCATGAAAAGTCTGGATAAAAAGCCTTCCGATACGGCGAAGTCCGTGAAGAAATCGGCGGGCGGTGAGGCGAAGAAGAGCAGCGTGACCCGCGAACAGGCGCTGGAGCTTTTGAAGAAGTATAACAAGGAGCCGTTCCATATCCAGCATGCCCTGACAGTGGAGGGTGTGATGCGATGGTACGCGAAAGAGCTTGGCTATGGGGCGGAAGAAGAGTTCTGGGGCATTACCGGGCTTTTGCATGATATCGACTTTGAGCTTTATCCCGACGAGCACTGTAAGAAAGCGCCGGAACTTCTGCGCGAGGGCGGCGTGAGCGAGGATATGATCTATGCGGTCTGCTCCCACGGCTTCGGGCTTTGCAGCGAGGAGGAGCCGAAGCACGAGATGGAGAAGGTGCTCTTCGCGGCCGACGAGCTGACGGGGCTGATCTGGTCCTGCGCGCTGATGCGGCCTTCCAAAAGCACCATGGATATGGAAGTCAAGAGCCTGAAAAAGAAATTTAAGGACAAGAAGTTCGCGGCGGGCTGTTCCAGAGAGGTCATTGCGCAGGGCGCGGAGATGCTTGGCTGGGAGCTGGACGACCTGTTCGACAGAACCATACAGGCGATGAGAAGCTGTGAGGCGGACGTGGCTGCAGCGATGGAGCAGAATGCGTGAGCGCAGGTTAATTTTTTGGAACATAACTTAAATACCCTTCAGTTGAGCGAAGTCTCCTTGTCTGTTATGCTTGTATCAGCAAAGGCCGATGCAAAATAACAGACGGGGAGGCGTTTTTATGTCGATTGGAAAAGTAATCAGAAAATACAGGAAAGTTCTTTTTATCTCCTATTTCCCTAAAATCCACGGTTCTGCTCTTTTACATAAATTTTACATTTCCAGGATAGCAGACTTGATTTTCCCCCGATATGATAGAGCTGTAAAACAAAAATATATCACGTTCGAGCCATGGTCGGTAGAAAGGAACTGCGATTTTGGCACAAACGGCGCAGGACGCAGGAGGAGAAGTTATGAAAAAAAGGGAAATGAGAAAAATAACAGCAGCTATGTTTGCGGGTGTACTGACGCTCTCCATGCTGACGGGCTGCGGAGGCGGTGCCAATCAGACGGTCGGTTCGGTCGAAGCGGCGCAGGCGGGCGGCGCGGCGGACAACATCGGTGCGGGCACGGTGGGCAGTATGACGGCATCTGACAGTGGGGCGGACGCGGTCAGGGATTTTAACACATCCGCGGATATCGGCGTGATTACCAGAGAGGACGGATCGGGAACGCGGGGCGCGTTCATAGAGCTTTTCGGCATCGAGCAGAAAGACGATTCCGGGGAAAAGTTCGACTACACGACAGACATGGCGGCGGTCACCAATTCGACTTCCGTGATGATGACCACCGTGGCCGGGGATTTATATGCCATCGGATATATCTCTCTCGGCTCTCTGAACGATACCGTAAAAGCGGTCTCGATCGACGGTGCGGTGGCGACGGTGGAAAATATCAAGAGCGGTACCTACAAAATCGCCCGTCCCTTCAACATTGCCGTGAAGGAAGGGGTAAGTCCGGCGGCGCAGGATTTCATTGACTTTATCATGAGCGCGGACGGGCAGGCAGTGATTGAGGACAACGGCTACATTTCCGTCGCGGATGCGGCGGCTTACAGAGGAAAGCCGGAGGCGGGCAAGATTGTTGTGTCGGGATCCAGTTCAGTAACGACTGTTATGGAAAAGCTGAAAGAAGCATATATCGGTAAAAATCCCAAGATGGAGATTGAGATTCAGCAGAGCGATTCCTCCACCGGGATGGCGGACGCCGTAGACGGCACCTGCGATATCGGCATGGCGTCCAGAGAGCTTAGGGATTCCGAGACGGAAAAGGGTCTGACAGCTACCGTGATCGCGATGGACGGCATTGTGGTGATCGTGAACAACGACAGCCCGGTAACGGAACTTACGAGCGAACAGGTGAAGAATATTTACACGGGGGACGTGGTTGTGTGGAGCAACGTCCTGCAATAAGGAGTTAAGACCGATGAGAGATTTCAAAGAAAAGGGAATGCGGTTTTTGTTTTTCCTGGCGGCCTGCATCTGCGTGGCGGCGGTGGTTCTGATCTGCATTTTTCTCTTCGCGAGCGGGATTCCAGCGATCAGGGAAATAGGAGTTTTTAAGTTTCTGTTCGGCACAAGATGGAAACCTGCCAACAATCTGTACGGCATTTTTCCGATGATTGTCGGTTCTGTCTATGTGACGGCCGGGGCGCTGGCAATCGGCGTCCCGGTGGGGGTGCTGACGGCGGTGTTTATGGCTGAATTTGTGCCGAAGCGGTTGTATAAGCCGATGAAAGCCGCCGTCAATCTGATGGCGGGCATTCCGTCTGTGGTATACGGTTTCTTTGGACTGGCAGTGCTGGTTCCCTTTGTGCGGGAGAACGTCGGCGGGCGCGGACAGAGCTGCCTCACCGCATCCGTTCTGCTGGGGCTGATGATTCTGCCCACGGTCGTCAGCGTGTCGGAGACTTCCATCCGGGCGGTACCGAGAAGCTATTATGAGGGCGGACTTGCACTGGGGGCGTCCCGTGAGAGAAGTGTGTTTCATACGGTGCTTCCGGCGGCAAAAGGCGGTATTTTCGCAGGCGTTGTTCTCGGGATGGGACGGGCGGTCGGTGAGACGATGGCAGTTATGATGGTGGCGGGAAATCAGGCGGTGATTCCGAAAAAGATAACATCGGGCGTGCGGACGCTGACTGCCAATATTGTGCTGGAGATGGGATATTCCACGGATCTGCACAGGGAGGCGCTGATCGCCACGGCGGTTGTGCTGTTTGTGTTTATTCTGATGATCAACCTGTCGCTTTCTTTGATGAAGCGTAAAATCGGGTAGCAAAAGGGTTCTTCGGGAACAGGGCGGACGGCGGCGATAGATGTCCGACTGTGGATGGGGAATAGCAGCTTCGAAATGGAGGAAGAGTGAAAGAGGATGAAAAATCTGTATAGAAAATGGCGCTCCTACAGACGTGATCTGAAATCGCTCCTGCTGTGTCTGGCTGTCTGGCTGGCGGCTGCGATTACCATGCTTGCCCTGGCGTTTATTATCGGGTACATACTGGTAAAAGGCATTCCCTATCTGACGCCGGAGCTGTTTGCGGGGGAGTATACTTCGGAGAACGTGTCGCTTTTTCCGGCTCTTGTCAACACGCTTTTCATGACGGCGCTCGCCTTGCTGTTTGCGGTTCCGACGGGGATTGGCGCGGCGGTTTATCTGACGGAGTATGCAGGGCGCGGCAGCAGGCTGGTGAAGCTGGTGGGGGTGACGGCGGAGACGCTTTCCGGCATTCCATCCATCGTTTACGGTCTGTTCGGCTCCCTGTTTTTCGTCAAATTTCTCGGCTTCGGGCTTTCCCTGCTGTCGGGGGCGTTGACGCTTGCCATTATGATCCTGCCGCTTGTTATGCGGACGACGGAGGAGGCGCTTAAGGCGGTGCCGGACAGTTACAGGGAGGGGAGCTTCGGGCTGGGCGCCGGGAAGCTTCGCACGGTCTTTTCCATTGTGCTGCCCTGCGCTATTCCCGGCATCCTCTCGGGGATTATTCTGGGTATCGGAAGGATTGTGGGGGAGTCGGCGGCTCTGATTTTTACCGCCGGAACCGTTGCGGAAGTCGCATCCGGCCTCTTTGCCTCCGCCAGAACGCTCTCGGTTCACATGTACGTGATTTCGGGTGAGGGTTTATACATCAATCAGACATATGCCACGGCGGTGGTGCTGCTTGTGCTGGTGATTTTGATCAACGCGGTTTCGGGTTACGCGGCGAAAAAATTAGGAGGAGGGCGCGGGAATGAAGATGCAGACAGATAAAACGCGGTGAAGGAGCTGGATTTGTTTTACGGGAGCTTTCAGGCGTTGAAGAGCATAAACCTGAACATACAGGAAAAGGAGATTACGGCTCTGATCGGACCTTCCGGCTGTGGGAAATCGACGCTGCTAAAAAGCCTGAACCGTATGAATGATCTGGTGGAAGGATGCCGCATCAGGGGAAATATTCTCCTGGACGGGGAGGACGTTTACGGGGACATGGACGTGAATCTGCTGCGAAAGCGGGTGGGTATGGTATTCCAGAAGCCCAATCCGTTTCCCGTGAGCATTTATGACAATATCGCTTACGGACCGCGAACCCACGGCATCCGCGCCAGAGCGGCTCTGGATGAGATTGTGGAGCGGTCGCTCAGGGGAGCCGCTATATGGGATGAGGTGAAAGACAGGCTGAAAAAGTCCGCGCTCGGATTATCGGGAGGACAGCAGCAGAGGCTCTGCATTGCCAGGGCTCTGGCGGTGGAGCCGGAGGTTCTTCTGATGGATGAGCCGACAAGTGCCCTGGATCCGATTTCCACAGCAAAAGTGGAGGAGCTTGCGGTGGAACTGAGAAAAAAGTACACCATCCTCATTGTGACCCACAATATGCAGCAGGCGGTGCGCATTTCTGATAAAACCGCATTTTTCCTGCTGGGCGATCTGGTAGAGTTTGGAGAGACGGAAAAATTGTTTTCCATGCCGCAAGATCAGCGGACGGAAGATTATATTACGGGGAGGTTTGGATGATGCGTTCAGCGTTTGATGAACAGCTGATTGAAATGCTTGGAAAGCCGGGGGCGGACGGGGAGTATGCGGGCGATCTTCTGATGATTGCGAAGTATTTTGAGCGGATCGGGGACCATGCCGTCAACATCGCAAAATGGGTGCCGTTTTCCGTTACGGGCAATAAGGAAGGGTAGCAGGAGGACTAAAAAGAGATGGTGCAAATGATTTTCTGTGTGGAGGACGACGACGCGATCCGCGAATTGATGATGTATACCCTGCAGTCCGCAGGGTTTGAGGCGCGTGGATTTACCGGGGGAGACGGGTTTTTTGAAGCCTTGCAGGAGAAGAAACCGGAGCTTGTCATGCTTGACATTATGCTGCCCGGGGAGGATGGCATATCCATTTTGAAACGGCTTCGCGCGCAGACGGAAACTTCTGACATACCTGTCATAATGGCCACTGCAAAGGGGACGGAATATGACAGGGTGATCGGTCTGGATCTGGGCGCTGACGATTATCTGTCCAAGCCCTTTGGCATGATGGAGATGCTGGCAAGAATCCGGGCGGTTCTGCGCCGGTCGGATCGCGGGAAAACACCCGCGCTTCTGCGTGCGGGGGAGCTGGAGCTGAACACGGAGACATACGTGGTGTCCGTAAAGGGAGAGCGGGTGCAATTGACGCTCAAGGAATATAAGCTGCTTCATACTTTTATGGAAAATACGGGGCGGGTATACACGAGGGATCAGCTTTTGGAAATGGTGTGGGGAGCGGATTACATAGGGGAAACCCGGACGGTGGACGTCCATATCGGTACGCTGCGGATGAAATTGGGTGAATGTGGGGATTATATAGAGACAGTGCGGGGCGTTGGGTACCGCAGTAAACTGCTCTGACATGGAGGGACTATGACAAAACGCATTTTTCGTTCCATCTGCCTCGTTGCCATTACTGTTTTTACGGCTTCCGTTATTCTGATTATGGGCGTGCTGCACGCTTATTTTTCGGATGTGCAGCAGGAACAGCTCAAGATGCAGACGAATCTGGCGGCGCAGGGCGTGATGCATGAGGGAATGGATTATTTTAAGGATCTCGATGTGTCGGACTACCGCATGACCTGGATTGACGGTCAGGGTGCGGTTCTGTACGACAGCCAGTCTGACAGCGCGGGGATGGAGAACCATCTGGAGCGCGAGGAGGTGAAGGCGGCTCTCGTATCGGGCTATGGGGAGAGCAGGCGGTATTCCGCAACGCTGATGGAGCGGTATCTGTATGCGGCGCGCAGGCTCCCTGACGGGACGGTGCTGCGTCTTTCCATCTCGCAGAACTCCATACTGACGCTTCTTATGGGTATGGTGCAGCCAATCTGCATTGTGTTTGCGGTGGCGCTGCTTTTGTCAGTGGCGCTTGCGGTGCGGCTCTCCGGGAGAATCGTACAGCCTTTTAATGAAATCGATTTTGACAACCCGCTGTCCAATGAGGGTTATGACGAGCTCTCTCCTTTTCTGCGCCGCATTGCCAGCCAGCAGAGGCAGCTCGCCAGTCAGAGGGATGCGCTGGAGCAGAAGGAGAATGAGCTTCACACCATTGTCGGCAGTATGAACGAAGGTATGATTCTTCTGAATGAGAAAGGCAAAATCATCAGTATGAATCCTGCGGCAAGGCGGCTTCTGGGTGCAAGCTGGGAGTGCGTTGGTCTGGATCTTTTGTCGGTGAGCAGAAATCTTGATTTGCAGGAGATTCTGGAAAAGACGCTGCGGGGAGAAGCCTGTGAGAAGGTGATTGCGCTACAGGGAGAACGCTACCAGATCGATGCCAGCCCGGTTCGCGCGGAGGATAAGGTGAGGGGCGCGGCGCTGTGCTTCTTCAATGTGACGGAGAAGGAGAAGGCTGAGCAGATGCGCCGGGAATTTACCGCCAATGTCTCCCACGAACTGAAAACGCCGCTCCACGCCATTTCCGGCTACGCGGAGCTGTTGAAAAACGATATGGTGAAGCGGGAGGACGTATCGCCCTTTGCTGGGAAGATTTATGACGAGGCGCAGCGCATGACGCAGCTTGTGGAGGATATCATCAGCCTTTCCCGTCTGGACGAGGGCGCGAAGGATATGGAGAGTGAGCGGACGGAGCTGTACGGGCTGGCTGCCAAGGCGGTGAAGAGCCTGGAGCCTGAGGCGGACGCGGCCCGTGTGACGATGGAGCTGTCCGGGGAACCCGCCGATGTGGAGGGTGTTCCCCAACTTCTCTACAGTATTGTCTACAATCTCTGCGACAACGCCATCAAATACAACCGCGAGGGTGGAAAGGTCGCCGTGCGCGTGGCGGCGGAGAAGGGGAAGACGATTCTCACCGTCAGCGACACGGGAATCGGAATCGGAAAGGAGCACTGGGAGCGCATTTTTGAACGTTTCTACAGGGTGGACAGAAGCCATTCCAGAGCGGTGGGAAGTACGGGGCTAGGCCTATCCATCGTCAAACATGCTGTTATCATCCACAAGGCGGAGATCACATTGGACAGCGAGGAGGGCAGGGGCACGACGGTCACGGTGAAGTTCCCGCTATAACCCCTTCCGCCTCCGCTTATTTTCATACATCTTCTCATCCGCCTCCTTCATCAGTTTTTCGTAGTCTGAAGACTGCCCGGTCATGCTGCAGCCGAATGAAAAGCGGAGGGGAACGCGCACCTGTCCGTTTAAATTTGCAAAACTGCGGTTTTCCAGATCTGCCAAAAGTGTCACGGTATCGGTTAATTCCCGTACACTGTCATAACCGTACAGGAACAGGACGAACTCGTCGCCGCCGAGTCTTGCGGATACGCAGTTTTTCGGCCCGAAATCCCGGAACAGCCCGGCGATCTGCTTAAGATAGATGTCTCCGGCGTCATGGCCGTAGGTGTCGTTGATCACTTTCAGATTATCCGCGTCGATCATGATGACCGCGCTGCGGCCGAGCTCTTCCGACCCGCCAAACAGGGCGGACAGCCGATTCTCCAGTCCGCGGCGGTTGTACAGGCCGGTCAGCGGATCGTAGTCGCGTTCCGCCTCGATCTTTTTTCGCTTTTCGATTTCATCCGTCACGTCGATGATGACGCCGAAAATATCGTCGCTTTCACTGATTTCTTCCAGCTTGATATAACGCTCTCTGCTGGCAAATACGCAGGTTTCATCGGCAACGGGATTTTTGCGCAGGTCGGCAATAAATTCCCGGAAAGCTTTGTAATCCGCAGAGAGGCGGTCGATTTCTTCCTCTTCCAGCGCAAGGATTTTCGGGACTTGTTCAGTGATGCGCACCCTTTTCATATGCCGGTTGTATTCATATACACCGATGTACATATTGGTTTTGCCAAGGACATAAGACATTTTGCGGTTGTTGTCCAGAATGCTTTTTTTCATTCTGTTGATGTAACTGCTCAGTTCCGCAAGCTCGACACAGCTTTGAATGTCAACGATCTCATCCAAATTTCCCTGCGCTATGCTGTGAAGTTTCACGTTTATATCGTGGATACCTTCGACTACATAGCGGTTCATGTAGCGTGTGACCACATAGGACAAAATCATTGCGATGGTAATCAGGCAGAACGCAAGCGCAGCGGTCGTGGACGGAATCCGTCGGTACAGATCATGACAGGAGAGGATGCGGCCGACGTAATTCTCACCGATTTCCATAAACACGCAGTAGGATTTTTCATTGTTCACATCCGCATGAAATCCCTTATCATGGGCGGTGACTTCGTCAAGACATAATCCGATTTCCGAGAGGTTCTTCCCGACACAGGATAAATCGGTGGAGCCAACGATGGTTTCGCTGTATTTGTGAACGGCGTAATAGTTGGCGTCCGGATTGACGCGGAACAGGGAAAAGATATAGGAGAGCTCGTTTTTCTCCGTAACCTTCATGACGTTGACGGGTTCCATGCCCACTTGGACGATAAATTTCTCGTCCTGGCTCCACAGGGCGGAATACTGCATCAGCTTTGCCTCCGCCGTGTTGGGGGTGATTTCCTGAACGAGACGCAGGGATTTGTCCGTAAGCATGGGCTTGAAAAACTGCATCTGTTCGCCGGAGTCAAAAGTAAAGTCGTAATATTCCGGATGAGTTCCCGCATAAATGCGTCCGGTGGTATCGAAAATATGAATTTCATCTACCTCCATGAGAGCGGCGATTTTCTTTAGCTCCTCCACGCTGTCTAAAACGGAAGGATTGCTCTCAATCATGTAAGCGATTGCCTCCGCGTTGTGCAGACAGGTCTGTCGGTAGGCCGCTCTGGTTTCGGTCAGTTCCTCCTGATTCGTTTCCAGAACCTGCCTGATCTGGTAGAAAGTTTCTGTGGCGGTCTCATAGGCCTGCCTGCACTCGTGGGCGATCTGAATATACAGAATCAGAGCCAAAAGGGCAATTACCAGAAAAAAAGTGACAGACCGCATATAGCGGCTGATTATATTTCTAAGAGTCTGCATGACTTCTCCTTTATCTTATTTATAAAACGGATCAAATGCGCAACATAATTTCGCGCAATATATAGTGAAATCTTACCTAAGATACTATATATAGTAGAGAGGTGTCAAGGCAAAAGAACAAATTGCAGAAAAAACGGTATAATTTGTGAAGAAAAGGAAAGTGAGGCTTGTCATTGGTCGATTGCAAGCCGAGCTTCCCGTTTTGTAACCGAGTTTCACCTTTTGCAAACGGCATTCGGAATTTGTATTGTAACTTTTGCGCCGCCCGCAACAGCAGAATTTTCTAAAATGATTTTCCCATTGTGTTTTTTGGCTATGGATGCCGCCACATACAGACCAATACCATAATGAGATTTTGAAGTCCGGCTGTCATCCTCCATAAAAAATTGTTCTGTTGCGTGTTTTAAGGCTTCGTCAGAAAATCCTTTTCCTGTATCTGTAATCAGAAAAGAAAGTTCGTTGCTATGTTCCTCTATTTCAAAAATGACCTCTCCACCCTGCGGAGTGTGTTCTACTGCATTGGATAACACATTGATAAGCATCCTTATAAGCAAATCGTGATCTGCCGTAATATATGCAGGATAATGCCCACAATCCCAATGCAGACTAATGCTGTTCACCGCACATAAACCGTCAATTTGATTCTTAAGTTCCAGCAGCAAAGAATCCATACTGACCCTTTTCATACAAGGTTTATAGCTGTCCCAAGATTTTGCGGCTGCAATCAATGCCTGCACATACTCCTGCATCTGTAAGGAGCTGTTCTCAATGTATTCCGCACACTCTCGCTGTTCTGCAGAAAGAGAAGTGTCAAAAAGCAGCTCCGTATTGCCGCGGATAATCGTAAGCGGTGTTTTCAGATCGTGTGCCAGAGCAGAAAGCTGCTCCTGTCTCATTT
>ERZ778504.2236-NODE-2236-length-10937-cov-5.182319_pt1 | contig 10937 bp, 11 predicted proteins | sample MGYA00510046_ERZ778504 | MGnify/ENA primary metagenome ERZ778504 (study PRJEB29527, sample SAMN07138964) | mouse gut metagenome | material: feces | host: mouse | place: China:Nanjing | collected 2016-01-25 ...
AGCAACTTATATAAAATTAAGTTTGAAATATCCGGAAAAAAGTGTTTACTTTGCACACCGTATTGAAAAAATAAAGGCAAAAATAAATAATAACGAATAATTATGTATACAGCAATTTCCGTTTTAATCGTAATAGTCTGCATATTGCTGATTTTGATTGTATTGGTACAGAACTCCAAAGGCGGAGGACTGGCTTCTTCATTCGCTTCATCAAATCAGATCATGGGAGTCAGAAAAACAACCGATTTCTTAGAAAAAGCTACCTGGACACTGGCAGGCGCTATGCTTGTACTCTGTGTGATTGCGGCTTTAGCCATTCCGAGAGGTGAGGTAGGTGGAAAATCAGCGATTCAGGAGCAGATCTTGAATGCCCCTGCAAATCAGATTATCCCTTCTTTCGGTACGGAACAAGGTGGAGCCGAAACAACTCCGGCTACAACAACCCCTGCTCCCGCAGAAGAGCAAAAATAAGACACGGAATATCCTATAAGAATGTCAGTATGTCAGTCATGCTGACATTTTTTTTGTTTTTTTGTCACTTCGTTCCGTCGGATGGATTTTTAATTAAATATTTTATTGTCAGCTATTTGTATATTTTTCATATCATACACCCCTCTTTCTTTCCGGGTTTGGCATGAAAAATGATTATACCCTCTTACGGACTGCGGTGTGTAACCGCATGAACTTAAAAACGTAAAAATTAATTATAAACTTAAAAAACAAAATCATGACACTAAAAACCGTACTTAACAAAGTGATTGTTGAGCCTGCTGAAGCAGAAACCGTGACCAAAGGTGGTATCATTATTCCTGATACGGCGTTGGAAAAACCCCAGAAAGGTACTGTCATCGCAACCGGCAATGGAAAAGCCGACGAACCGATGGAAGTAAAAGCCGGCGATACGGTGCTGTTCGGAAAATATTCCGGTACTGAAATCCACATCGACGACAAGAAGTACTTAGTGATGAATCAATCCGATATTTTGGTGGTATTATAATACTTTACATACAATAATTCTATCCCGGGCGTCAGGCCCATAACTTTAAAATACAAATAATCATGGCAAAAGAAATAAAATTCAATATCGAAGCCCGCGACCTGATGAAAAAAGGCGTGGATGAGTTGGCAAATGCAGTGAAAGTAACCCTCGGACCGAAAGGCCGCAATGTGGTTATTGAAAAGAAATTCGGTGCCCCGCACATCACCAAAGACGGTGTGAGTGTTGCCAAAGAAATCGAACTGGCAGATCCGTATGCCAACATCGGAGCTCAGATGGTGAAAGAAGTGGCTTCCAAAACCGGTGACGATGCCGGAGACGGTACCACGACTGCTACCATCCTGGCACAGTCTATCATTAATGTAGGCTTGAAAAACGTTACTGCCGGAGCTAACCCGATGGAACTGAAAAGAGGTATCGACAAAGCCGTAAGCGCCGTAGTAAAGAATCTGGAAAGCCAGAAAGAGGAAGTGGGCAACAACTTCGAAAAAATCCGCCAGGTAGGACGTATCTCCGCCAATGGTGACGAAACCATCGGTAACCTGATTGCCGAAGCTATGGAAAAAGTAGGCATCGAAGGTGTTATCACCGTTGAAGAGGCCAAAGGTACCGAAACCGAAGTGAAAACCGTAGGCGGTATGCAGTTCGACCGCGGATACATCTCTCCGTATTTCGTAACGGACAGCGAAAAAATGGTCTGCGAATTTGAAAATCCGTATATCCTGCTTTATGACAAGAAGATTTCTTCCATGAAAGAATTGCTTCCCGTATTGGAACCGGTTGCACAGTCTGGCCGTGCCCTGTTGATCATTGCAGAAGATGTGGAAAGCGAAGCGCTGGCTACGTTGGTGGTAAACCGCCTGAGAGGCTCTTTGAAAATTGCTGCCGTGAAAGCTCCGGGATTCGGTGACCGCCGCAAAGAGATGCTGGAAGACATTGCCATTCTGACAGGCGGTGTCGTAGCTTCCGAAGACAAAGGCATGAAGCTCGAAAACCTGACCATCGATATGCTGGGACGGGCTGACAAGGTGAGCATTGACAAAGAAAATACAACGATCGTAAAAGGTGCCGGAAAGAAAGAGTTCATCCAGGAAAGAATCGAACAGATCAAGAAATTGATTGAAAACTCTACTTCCGACTACGATAAGGAAAAATTGAAAGAACGTCTGGCAAAACTGTCCGGCGGAGTGGCCGTACTTTACGTAGGTGCTGCTTCCGAAGTGGAAATGAAAGAGAAGAAAGACCGTATCGATGATGCTTTACACGCTACCCGTGCAGCCAGCGAAGAAGGTATCGTACCGGGAGGTGGTGTGGCATACATCCGTGCCCAGGCTGCTTTAGACGGCTTGAAAGGTGAAACCGAAGACGAACAGACCGGTATCGAAATCATCCGCCGTGCCATCGAAGAGCCGTTGCGCCAGATTGCTTTCAACGCAGGTGTGGAAGGTGCCGTTGTTGTAAACAAAGTTCGCGAAGGCAAAGGCGATTTCGGATACAATGCCCGGAAAGATGTTTATGAAGATATGAAAAAAGCCGGAGTTATCGACCCGAAGAAAGTAACCCGTGTCGCTCTGGAAAATGCAGCTTCTATCGCCGGTATGTTCCTGACCACGGAATGCGTGCTGGTTGAAGAGAAAAAGGACGAACCCGCAGCTCCCGCCATGGGCGGCGGCATGCCGGGAATGATGTAATTCCTTTATCCAATATTGTAAAAACAGCCGGAGTAAATTCCGGCTGTTTTTTTTATCCTCCCTCCCTTCAAACCGGGAACGAATCGGGACAAAAAGGAGTAAAACCCACCGAAACCGGGACAATTTGTCCCGATAAACCCTCCGACCTATAACAACAAAATGCGAACTCAAAGTTGTCGGAAATCCACCCGGAATATATCACACAAAATAACAAGTGAAATTATTGTTTAAGGTATCACCCTTTCTTTCAAGAAGATAAGGTGATTTTTTAGGTAGTATGCCTGCTTTAATTTTTGAGGAAAATATCTATCCCTAAAAATATCGTAATGTATTATTAAACAGGAATTTATTTTCACAAAAAAACGTTCATTTTATTGGTGAACTTTTCCCACTACACAGACGCAAATATAACAATTTTTTAAACATCCAATATGTTTATTATTAAAATTTTACATTTTCCCCTTCCTTAGGTTTTATTTTCTTTTTCTCACCCAATAAAACGAACGTTTTTTTGGTATTAATAGGAGTTCTCAAATGTAGCTCCGGTTGGTCATGCTTTTAGTGACAGCGGAAAAAGTATGTTCAACTAAAAACAATGAAAGTATGGCAAAGAGAGTAAATTTTGGCAAAGCTGGTTGATGGACACCCCCTTGACGGAAGATCCGAACGATTTCACATTAAAGGTGAAAGCAGGCAACATGGTGACCACCGAGGATATCGCCAAAGCCTTGCAAGCGGAAGGCTCCGAGTTTCAGTTGGAGACGTTGATAGACATCCTCAACCGGGGCTACCGCATCATCCGCAACAAACTGCTTACCGGGTACAGCGTGGGCACGGGCGTATGGCAGGACAAGAACGAAATATTCGACGAAAAACGGCATAAAGTGGGCGTGAATTTCCAGTTGAGCGCCACCATGCGCGAAGGCGTGAAGCAGATAGGCGTCGAGGTGCTGGGCGTTTCTTCGGCAGGACCGGAAATTTCAAGCGTGACAGATACGTGGACGGGCGACTATTGGTTGGAGCTGACCACGCGTTACAGCAAGGGAGCCTTGATCAAGGAACCCCGCACTACGCGTTTTGAAAAGGTATTGAACGTACCTGCGGAGCCGGAAGAAGCGGTTGGTTAATGTTTAATTTTTAACTCCGGTGTGGAGTACGTGCTAACGCCGCACCGGAGTCAATACCTGCTCCCTGCCGGAGTACGGACATACTCCCCTCCGGAGTGTGAAGCTACTCCACTGGGGAGTAAATAATGGGGAAGAAGGATAATTTAATTTATAAATAAAAAGAGTGATGATGACGCAACTATTTTATTGGATGCTTTGCCTGACACTGTTGCTTGGATGCAGCAAAGACAAAAGCATAGATAATCCCGACGAACCGGAGACACCAAAGGAAATAACACTGGATCTTTCTGATGGTGATTTGGTTTTCGAGTCGGCAGGTGGAGAAAAGATGTTTACGATTACGAGCAATGCGGAGTGGACAATAACCAACGAAAGCGATTGGTGTACCACTGATGTTAGCTCCGGGACAGGTAACCGGACTGTTACGGTCACAACTCAAACCTACGAAAACGCCTTGGGAGACCGGAACATGAACCTGACAGTAAAATCCGGGGATAAGACGGCAGTTTTGACCGTGACACAGAAACACGGGAATGCCATTGTTCCAGACAAAGCGAAGTTTGAAGTGCCTCAGTCTGGTGGCGACTTGGCAATTAAGGTAAGAAGCAACGTGACCTACGAAGTGACTATCCCCGAAACCTGCTCCTCTTGGATACAGCCCGCCCCGGAAACACGTTCGGAGGTAAGCGATACGACCTACCGTTTTGTTATCTCTGAAAATGAAACCGACGACTCCCGAACAGGGTACATCATCTTCTCCGCCGCTTCGCTGAACGACACCGTCCGCATCTTCCAGTCGCAACAGGACCGTCTGGTACTGACGCAAAGGGAATACAAGCTGTCTGCAAAAGATACGACCCTTACGGTGGAGTTAAAAACCAACGTTGATTACGAAGTCAGTATCTTAGGGGATGCATCTTCGTGGGTTAGCCGAATGGAAACACGCGCCTGCCGGGTAGACCGGTTGCAATTCCACATCGAAGAGAATAATAGCGGCGTTTCGCGTACAGCCAGGATTGCCGTACGGGATAAAAACGGGGAGCTCTCGGACACCCTAATCGTCTGGCAGTTTGATGTTGAAAACCTCGACGAATTGGATATCACCGATGATTTTGACCCTGAATTTGTAAAGGTATTGGAAGAGAGAGGGTACATACCCGATGCCACTCACATCACATTAGCAGATGTGAAAGACATAGATTCGCTTGAGGTTCATGGCACATATGAAGATTGGAAAGCAGGCAAAGGCTTGACTTCTTTGGCAGGGATTGAACATTTTGAATCCCTGACGAAGTTATATTGTTTTTATAATCAGCTCACTTCCTTGGATGTGAGTAAGAATACTGCTTTGACTTACTTGGATTGCTCTTCTAATCAGCTCACTTCCTTGGATCTAAGTAAGAATATTGCCTTGACTAAGTTGGTATGCACTTTTACTCAACTTACCTCCTTGGATGTGAGCGAGTGTAGTGCGTTGACTTATTTGGAGTGCCCTTGGAATCATTCACTTACCTTTTTGGATGTAAGTGGTTGTACTGCCTTGACCTATTTAAATTGCCATGACGGTCAACTCACCTCTCTGGATGTGAGTCAGAACATTGCTTTGACCACTTTGTATTGCTCTTATAATCAGCTTACTTTCTTGGATCTAACTAAGAATATAGCTTTGACCACTTTGGGGTGTGGAAATAATCAATTCATGTCTTTGAATGTAAGCGGTTGTACTGCCTTGACCTGGTTGAGTTGCAGTTTCAATAACCTTACTTCCTTGAATGTGAATGGTTGTACCGCCTTGACCTCTTTGAATTGTTATAATAATCAACTCACTGCTTTGGATGTGAGTGGTTGTACTGCCTTGACCTCTTTGGATTGTTTTGATAATCAACTCACTGCTTTGGATATGAGTGGTTGTACTGCTTTGGCCGTGTTGGATTGCCATTCCAATAACCTTACTTCCTTGAATGTGAATGGTTGTACCGCCTTGACCTCTTTGAATTGTTATAATAATCAACTCACTGCTTTGGATGTGAGTGGTTGTACTGCCTTGACCTGGTTGAGTTGCAGTTTCAATAACCTTACTTCCTTGAATGTGAATGGTTGTACCGCCTTGACCTCTTTGAATTGTTATAATAATCAACTCACTGCTTTGGATGTGAGTGGTTGTACTGCCTTGACCTGGTTGAGTTGCAGTTTCAATAACCTTACTTCCTTGAATGTGAATGGTTGTACCGCCTTGACCTCTTTGAATTGTTATAATAATCAACTCACTGCTTTGGATGTGAGTGGTTGTACTGCCTTGACCGACTTGTGGTGCAGAGATAATCAACTTACTTCCTTGGATCTAAGTAAGAATATTGCTTTGACCACGTTGGTGTGTTATAAAAATCCCGGAGACAAAGAGAGCCTTTTCCCGGTAGCGGCTTGGTTTGATAATGATAATATTCCGGAGAATATGAAATTCTATTATAATGATACGCAGGACGGAAAAAGTTGGACATACGACGGCAAAACCATCCGCATCGACTTCCGGAAAGCGGAGTAATACTATGAAATAGAATTTTAAAGTGCCTTAATTAAAAGTAAAGAAAAAACGAAAAAACTATTGTATTTAATCAGAATGAAGCGAGGGCATACGGCGAATCCCGAAGGGGTGAGATTGAAAAGAAGCACAGGAAACGGAGTTTACCATAAAGTAAAGTAACATCAGAAATATATTTTACAATAATCTTAAAACACACGTGATATGAAAAAGAAGAAAAGATATATATGGGCAGGAATTTCGGTGGGTGCGGGTATCATTGTTGGGGCAATAACTTTATTTCAATTTTGTACTGGACATGGTTCACTTCTTGATTTGTGTGGCGAAAAGGAAAAAACGCCTCCTGCCACAACCCAAATAAAAATTACCGGAGTTGAGGCAAAGGATAGTGCAAAAATAGGTACAATAAAGCAACAAATTGGCGGAGAGGGTAATACTCAATATAATATAAAACAAAATGAATAAACATATAATCTTGTTATTTTTTCTGCTTTTTTGCGGAGTTATACCTGTTTGGGCTCAGGTGGCGAGTCAATTGATTAATGGGAATGGCACCATTCAAAATGCTATGTATGCCTTGGGGAAATTGGAAAAAGAAACGCTTGCAGACTCGATAGAACAAAAAAATGTCGGAGCTGAGATAAAGGGCAGTGCAAAGGTAGATCTGCTTGGTCAACAGATTGGCGGAAAGGGTAATACTCAATATAATATTAATATTACAAATAATGTTTCTAAGAATGAGAAGGAATTAGCTCAGCTAAAAAAAGAAGTTAAGAGAGGCATTGCAAGGTTAGATAGTCTTTTGTTTATGCAAAAGAAAAAGGAAGAGGAGAGGGAGAAAATGAAAACTTTTTTTCATGAAAAAATACTGGAAAAAGATTCGGCATATCGAGTATTGGAGAAGGAACGTGAAGACTTGCAAAAGGAATACGATGTGCTTGGATCAACTCTTGCTCTCCATAAGGAATGGATAGCAAAATTAGATTCAGTTATTCAAATTCAAAGGAAAGGTAATTTTCTGCCTTTGGGTATAAAACAGTGTCAGAACGGTCGGAAGGCATTGGGGTATACGTTTTTGGTATCGGAAATCGCTGTGCCCATAGCTCTCGGGTTCGGATTGGAGCATGCCGCCGATCAGAAGTATAAGAAATATAAGAGGCAACAGGCTGAAACATTAAGCGACCATGAAGGTTATTACAAGGACTACAAGAATTATCACCGGGCAGCCATCTGGGTGCCCATTGCAACCGGGATTTTTATGTATGGGGTGAATGTATTGTGCAACCATTATTGTTCCATAAAAACATCGGATATTGCCGTGCATCCGACGGTGGAGGTCGATCATCGCGGCAAGGTGCAGTGTGGTGTGGGAATGAGTTTTAATTTTTAAAAAGATGAGAAAAATAATTCTTATACTATCGGGCGTTTTGTTGTTCGCCTCTTGCGCGAAAGAGAAAGTGCCGTTTTTGTATACGCTCCGGGTGTATGTGACCGATGAGGCGGGAAGTGCGATAGAAGGTGCCGACGTGACGCTTAAGTATCTGGAGGACGGGAGAAGCGATTATCCGGCAGTATATAACGGTACAGGAAAATATTATGAGTTTACGGATTTGACGGATGCCGGCAAGTATCAGATTTGGGTGCAGAAAAGGGGCGGTGTGTATCGGGATAGTCACAGCCACGCCACGCTCGACGAAAACAGAGTGACGGATGTTACGGTGAAACTTGAGGAGTTTTGAATATGAACGTTTTTTTGAAAATATTCTCTTTGTGTCTGTTGTTGCCGGGATATTCCGAAGTGTACGGGCAGTGCGGCTGGGTTTACGGAAAAGTCGTTGACAGCAATACCGGAGAGCGCTTGAGCCGTGTCGTGGTGTCCCTTATACAGGGAGCGGGAGCCATTGAGCATTTTACGACACAGGACGACGGAAATTATTGGTTCAAGATTGCACAAGAGGGTGAATACCAATTGGTATTTAAGAAAACGGAATATGACGATTTTTCTTACGCTGCTTTTCCCCTCCGTTCCGGCGATTCGATACGTAAGGATGCCCCGTTGCGAAAGCCTCCGCGTTTTATCCGTATTACGGAGGTGAACGATTCGGAAAAGGAGATAAAGATGCTGGATGTGGGGGCATTGAGGAACGAGAATGTGTATTATGTCGATTTTTTCAATTCGGGCGAGGTCGAGATTGAGTATGTAACGGGTAAAATGAATGAATGGATTACGGATGTCACCCCTTCTTCCGGCACCCTGAAACCGAATGAGTCGAACCGGATCGCGATAAAAATAAATCCGGACAAATTTGAAGCGGGAAAAACGACAGGAAAAGTGCTTGTGATAACGAATAACGGCAATAAAGTTTTACCGATAAAGGCTATCGGCAAGTTCCCCGAAGTTACGACAGTCGTGCCTGATGCTCTTTTTCCTCGAAAGTTCCAATGCCAAATCAGTTTTAACGGAAGGCATACCTTTAAAGAGGTAGGATATTGCTTTTCTGATGAAAATTCAATCCCGACTGTAAAAGATCCGGTCGTGTTGGCTTCGATGTTTGAATTTGAAAATTACGAATATGATGATTTTTATATGCATGTACTAACGGACAAATATCAATTTCCCTGGTTTCAGAGTACTGAATTGTTCGATCCGAAATTTGCATGCCGGACTTATTATGTAAGGGCGTACCTCAAATATGAAAATGAGAACGATACGATAATTTACAGCAGGAATGTCGAGCAATTTACCTTGTGGGAAATTCTTTGTCCGTGAGAATGTGATATTCAAATGAGGAAATATTGGGTTTTTATATTAGTGTTGTTTGTGACGCTTGCCTGTCAAAAAAAGGAAATACGGGAAGAAGAAGTGGCAGAAGAGCATGACTTGTCTTTGCGGGGAAATGTTATAAATATGAATGATTTATGGTCATCTGCTTTTAAATTGCAATTGATCCAAGGCGAAATCGATGTAACGGATTTTGATGAAAATTATTGTCATCCGGAAGCGCAGGTATTTGTAACCGAACTATGGCACCGCGATTTTGAATTTAACGGTTTGCAAGAAGGAAAATATACCCTTTTTGCCTCTAAAAGAGGATATCAAAGTTTTGTCAAAACGGTTGAATTAAGAAGAGATTTCATGTTTCCTATTTCAGTGGAAATGAGAGCAGGAGATGACGGATTAACCGGTAAGATACAGATTTGGGATGAAGAGGGAAACGATTTGTCGGAAATCAAAGTTAACCGGCATACTTCTGCGTACTTTTACCTATACAATGGAAAAGGGATAAGCGAACCATATACCATTATGCATATGAGCAATGACAACTATTTGAGGAAATATGTTCTAATTGATGGAGAGATTGTGCTTTTATCTTCAAATTGGGTAAAGGAAATAAAACCTGGTGACGGAATATTAGAACCGCACGAAGTAGTATTGATTGAGGTTGTGATTGATCCTTTGGTATATCTGTTGAAAGAGCACAGCAGTTGTCAGATCTATATAAACAGGGAATCGAGATTAATTTTATCATATTAAATTAACAGTAAACGAATATGAGAAAGATTTTTACATTGGCAGTGAGCGGAATGTTTTTGTTTTTGGGCTGTGGAGAGGATAAGGGCAGCGCAGGGCAAGAGTCAGAAAATAAATTGGGTTGCATAACCGGTAAAATCACCATTTTCAATACAGGGAGCAGTACGGATGCTCATGTCCAATTGCTCATCTCAAAAAATGGAGAGGCAATTCACAGCGAGAGAATAGGAAGAAACGGAGATTATACGATTGACAATGTGGAAGAGGGAGTTTATTATTTCAAGGTGTATAAAAAGAATTTTGTGGATACCCTCTTCCATGAAACCATCAGGATATTGCCCAAAGAGCAGAATGGCGGCAGTTGCAGGAATATGGACTGGGTTATATCCATGTTGCCTCCGCGTTTATATGTCTTAGAGGTCAATACGAACAATGAGATTTATACCCTTGATTTCGGAGAGTCGGATGATCAGTTTTATTTTCAACTATATAACAATAGTGATACGACTTATTCATGGAGCACGGATTTTGATGAGGTGAAGCAAAGGAAAACGTGGTTGGACAAGATAGATAAGACTATGGGAACGTTGAAACCGAATGAAGCGGAAAATATAAGTATTACGATTGACCGGAGTAAATTGGAGATAGGCAAGAATACTGCCAAATTTCTTATTGATTCCGATAAAGGCGGCGGTTGGGAATTGACGATAAGTGCAACACGTCCGGAGGATCGTTGGGGGTGGTAAAGAAATCCTTCTTAAAAGTATTACGTCATTGACACTTCCCTCCCTGCGCAAGCGTTCTTTCTATGTTTTTGAGCGGGTGTTCCCAGAGGAGCAATTTTTCGTTACAAGTTCCGGAACACCCGCTATTGAATGTTGAGCCGTAGTCGCTTCCGATACCCTGTAGCGGTGAGAACACAAACTCGGAGCGGCTGCGGCTATTTTTCGTCCCTATCCAAACGAAAAATTAGTCAACTTGGCGGATTTTTGTTGGTCAACTTGGCGAAAAAAGGGGCGGCGGAGGGAGGGAGAAGTTAAAAAAATCTTAA
>ERZ778504.2237-NODE-2237-length-10937-cov-4.318416_pt1 | contig 10937 bp, 8 predicted proteins | sample MGYA00510046_ERZ778504 | MGnify/ENA primary metagenome ERZ778504 (study PRJEB29527, sample SAMN07138964) | mouse gut metagenome | material: feces | host: mouse | place: China:Nanjing | collected 2016-01-25 ...
AAATAGGGGAAGAAACTTCAAGTAAGCTATGGGATTTTTATTGTGGAATTTGTTCCGGACGAATAAAAGAGCCGGAACGCACAAACGGCGAGGTAAACACAATGGGCGATAGAAGCCGGAGAAAATCCGGACGAGTATTTCAAGCCTGTAGAGCCACAGAGGGCAGCAGTCTATTACTTCCCAAACGGTTTGCATTAACGGAATTTATTCTTGAATTTATTTGGTGATTATGCTATATTATAGATACAAAAGAGGAAACAATCGCCCACAAAGTGGTTGACCTCCAGTAGCAGTAAAGCCTACCTTCACCGGGCAAGTGACAAGGTAGGCTTATTTATTTTCGCTTGTTGTTCCTATCTATGTAGGCAAGCAGTGTAATTAAAAACGTCGCAAACAGAATTAAATCCTGAAATGAAAACATTTCCATCCGCACCACCTCCCCTCTTTTGCAAGTTTAGGGAGGCTTACCACCTTGTAACACGGTTACTCCATATCGACTATAACATATTTTCTTTAGGGCGACAATTCTTTTCGCCACTTTAGCTTGATTTACCCTTGAATCCCGTTGGAGGATATGGTATATTTATAAACAGAAGGGAAACCAAAGAAGCGGCTCTACCCCTCAAATAACAATACTAAAACCTCATATGAGGTAAGCCGTCACTATTGGTAGTAGTGGCGGCTATTTCTTTTTTCCCTTGTAAACTTGATACATCAAATTAGCAAGGGCAACAATGAGTATTCCAATCTGGATCAAATCCTGATATGTAACATACATTGCACCGCCCTCCTTTCTTTCGTCTGGAGGGCTACTTGAACCCTCCGCAAAAACAAGAGGGTAAAGCCGCCTTTGGCTCTATGGTTTCCCATGTTTTAAATCTTAGCACATCTTCCATTATTCTACAATCTATTTATTTTTTCGCATTTTATTCGTCCGTTTTTCGGACGAACATCCTTCTTCAAGCAACTGAGTTTCAAGATGTATATATCTGTTATGATTTTCTCTCTCAACCCGTACCTTTAGGTACGCTCCTATATTTCCTTTGACACCTCCGTTAAACTTTTTACGCTTGTTATTTTGCCCTATTTCCGCATTTTGCCTGTTTATGCTAAGTTCTATGCAGACATGCTAAAAATTGAAAATAGGGCTATTCTAGTGCGTTGTACGGTGCTTTTATGCTATCCGAACTGTGGCGTTGGGTTCATCCGGTAATCTATTTCGCGTTGCGCCTTGCTTAAAACTCTTGCAAGTACACTTCCATCGAGATATATAGAATTTTGGATGTACTCCGGTGAGGTCTGTGCCTGCGGATTATTCATCATTGCCATGGCTACGCCCCTTGCTACTGCGTTGGCTAGCAATGCCTCGTCTATGCCTGCTGCCGGTGCTTCTGCCGCAATGCTTTCCGCAATAGTTCGCATTGTCCTTGGATTTTCAAGCGGAAGGATCGCTTCTTTTCCGGCTTCAGCAATACCTACAATGGACGGATGCAGAGCCAAGCCGCCCTTTGCGCACCATTTCAGGTCGAAACTTGGAAGTTTAAACTTCTTATCGCCAAACATATGCTCTGTCCATGATACGTTAACGTGTGGGAGTGTCAATTTGACTGCTTTAAGACCATCCGCCAATCCCTTCATTGCTTTCTTTCCAATGTCGAAAAGATTTGGAAGACCTTTTTTTATCTTATCGCCAAGTCCTTTTAGGCTTGAGCTGAAATCCTTCCATTTTCCGTCAAATCCTTTCCTAAGCCCGTCCATGAGGTCGGAACCTTTCCCTTTGAGCCATTCTTTGGCATTTCCAAATTTAGCCTTGATTTTCCCCGGAAGTTCCGAAAACCATGTTAAAACATCTGAAATTTTCTCTTTTAGCCCCACAAGTAAACCTTCTATAACGAATCCGCCAAGTTCAGCCATGACGGTAGAAGGTGAGTGGATTCCAAAGGTTTTGCGAAATCCGTCTACAAAAGGTTTTGTAATGTGGTCATAAATCCATGAGCCAATATCACTTATAATTTCGAGTATTCCATCTAAAAGTCCTTGTATTGTAAATTTTCCGTCTTCAAAGGCCTTATCTTTCCACCAATCAATTACCGATTGCCAGCTTTGCTTGATGAATCCCCACAAAAGAGCTGCGAAACCGCCGAACGCCGCACCAATGACTTCCGCCAATCTTTCTACGATGCCTGTCCAGTCGATCGCCGCTAAGAAATCAAACAGCTTCTCTCCCAGCTCCTGCCAGTTAATTCCCTCAATAGTTGCACCTATTACATCCAGCAATGCCTTGACTGAATCGGATAAAAGTGTTCCAAGCCCTTCCCAGTTAATCCCAAGAAGCATATTATTTAAGCATCTTGCTATCGTATCTCCGATCTCTGACCATTCTATTCCCTGTATAAAAGAATCCAGTTTTGAAACTATGAGATTGAATCCCGAAGCCATCGCTGTAAAAATTTCCGGCATTTTATTAAAAATCTTACTTGCCAGTCCGGTGATCAATCCGCTGAATACAGTCCAAATAATATCAAAAACGTCACTGATAATTCTTCCCCATGGAATATTGATAAGGAAATCCCCTATCTTTTCTCCTAATGTATACCACGGAGTTTGTTCAGCCACTTGTAGCATTGCACCAAGTAAATCAGTAACAAACATTCCAAGTGACACTGCCGCTTCTACCGGGTGGATTCCTTCAATTGCATTTGTCAGTCCATTGCTGATATTATCTTCGATATCTCCCCACTCTACGGTCTGTGTAAAGTTTTTAAGAGACAAGAACACGCCATTGAATGCGGATGAAAGACTTTTTCCAATACTACCGAAATCAATTTTCTCAAAAAGTCCATTGACACCTTCACCGAGCGAGCGTCCCAACTCCTGCCATCCGTTCAATCCTGTCAGGTCACTTACTCTCCACATATCATCGACGAATCCTTCAAAGAGTCTCCACGCTATCATGAAGTAATTTCCAAACGCATTGCCAAGCCCTTGCCAATCTATTTCGTTGACAAGTCCTCTGAATCCTACAGACAGTTTTCTGCCGAGTTCAACAAAGTTAATTCCGGTTGATGGGTCTGTGAGCGCATTAAACGACCTTGTAAGCAAGTTAATCCCTGCTCCTATCGTTCTTCCTAACAAATCCCAATCAAGGTACTTTACAAATGAATTAAACACTTTTGCGAAATCTTTCAAAGCTTTCTCTACCTTTGGGGTGATTGAGGTAATCCCGGTGTATATTTTTCGCAATCCGATATTAACCATGTCTGCAATGACTTTTCCAAGCCCTTCCCAATCATGTTCAAGAAATGCTTTTCGTATCTTGCTCGCCCATTTATTAATCGGTGTGATGTCCGCTTTCTCATATAGGTCATCAAATGCACCACTCATATCGCCGAGTCCTGCGTCATCAAGCCCTAATGCTTTGTCAGCTAATCCTGTGCCCGTTCCCGCTCCACCAGATGAAGTTGATAAGTCCTCCATTGCTCCGGCTAACTGATTCAATTCATCAATCGGGAGAACGGACAGAGATTTCTTTAACTTCTTTGCGCTTGAAGTAGCGTCATCCATGCCATCAGCCGCATCTTCCATGTTGTCAGCAACATCTCCGCTTTCGTTGCTGATACTGGATAGATCCACTTGATCTCCGATTCCAGCAAAATCATTTACTACGCCTTTTGCTGAGCCTTTTATTTTCTGCCCTGTCAGCACATACATAAAATCCCTGAAAACCTTTGCAGCCTGTATTAACTTCTCCATGAATTTATTTAATACTTTAATCGCCGGAAGTAAAGCCGCTATCAATCCCTGTCCTATGATGCCTGATAAGGACTGTAGGTTCGCACGTAGAATCCTCATTTGTCCCGCATATCCGGAACATGTGCGGGCGGCACTTCCCTGGATCCCGGCGGTTCTCTCAAGAATATAATTGTATCGGAGCATGGTCTGCTCTGCTACAGACATTTCACCATAGGATTTACGGATACCCTGTGAAAGTGCATAGGCCTGTAAATTGGCGGTACTCATATTTATGCCAAGGTTTCTAAGAGCTTCCGTTTCGCCACTCATTGCCGACTGTAGCTTACTAAATGCATCATCAGACTCAATCCCATAAAAAGCAGCCATATCTCCGGCTAATCCTGTGAGCGTTGTAGCCATCTTAGCCGCTTCGGCTTGTGCCATTCCGGACGATTTCATCATTGCCATCATAGTACTGGAATATTGCTTTGCCGCCAGTTCAGATAATCCAAACTTCCCTGTAGCAGTCTCAGCAAACTTATTAGCACTGTCCGCCATTTTCCCGAAAACCGCATTCACTCTGCCTCCTGCCTCTGTCATGTCAGACGCTATTGAGATAGAATTTTCACCGAAGCTTGAGATTCCTTTTGCTGCAACAAGCCCGGCTGCGGCTTTAATCAGTCCTTTAATACTAAACGCGGCTTTCTCTGCACCTTTACTTGAGCTTGTGATTTTTGAGAAGGCATTAGCTATTCCTTTTGCAGAATTTGTGATTACTTTTGCAGCTCTCGAGGCTAAACCTGCCATGTTCCGGAATACCGCACCAATCATCTTTTCTACACGTTTTACCGCAGAGTGCAATGATGAAAATGCCTCGCCTATTCTTTTTACGGATGCTGCGGTTCCTTTTGCACCGCTCTTAATCTTTGAGAACAGTTTGTTTATTAATGTGCTTATATTCAGGAATTTGCTCCATTTTCCGATGTCAAAGCGCAGTTTTAATGCATCCGCCATCTTCTTTTTAAGCGAATCAGCTTTTGCGGTAATTGAGTCAATAGACTTTTTAAATCCTTCAAATCCCGCGCCACCGATATTAATTTTGCCTGCCGAGGCCATATCTCTGATTTTAGAAATCAGGGATTGCAGTTTGCTCTCTGTTTGTGATAGCTCCGACTGTACACCATCAAGCCCGGAAGCATCTATTGATGGAATCTTTATATCCTTTAAGCCTTCCTCCAGTTTCCCTGCATCTAATCCGGAGCTTTGTAAACCGTCTTTTAGGCTTTTAGCCGCATTTGTCACCTTGGCGGCCACGCTCTTTGCGGATCCTCCAACTTTTGCAATCCCTGATTCCAGCCCGTTCAAAGTGATACCCGCTAAGTTCCCAAACTTTTGAACTGCATCACTAAAGTCCCGGATCTGATCAGCTCCCTCTCCAAACACTGCTCTCATTGCGCCCGGATCGAAGCCTAAACTCTTTTCGGAAACTTCCACTTCTTTCGGCGGTTCGTAGACGCTTTCACCTATATCCGCGTCAAACCGAGTAATGGTGATGTTTTTTGCCATTTCTTCGGCTGCTTTTTTATTTTCTGCAAATTTTTCTCGCAGTATATCCAATTTATTAACAGTAGCCGCTATGTTGCGTTGAAGCCTTATAAAAGCTTTACTTCCGAAATCGTTTAAATCGACTGCCTCGTCTTGCTTGCTATACAATCTTTCAAGGCTTTTTTCTGTTTTCGCTATCTCTTTTTCAAGCTGTACGCTGTTTCCAGTGAATGAAAAATCTGCACCTGCTTCACGAAACCGCTTTTGAAGATTATCAATTATGTTCTCAATGTCCTCCGTATTGGCTTTTACCGGAATTTTAATTCCTTGTGTACTTTTTAATTTTTTATCAACACTGTTCACCGTTTTCAGCATCCCGGAAAAACTTTTACTTATTTTGTCAGCGTTTTTCGCGAAATTCTGCATATTTTTAAAAGAAATCCCATTTAATGATATCTTTATCTCCGCCAATGTTTTGGCTAACTTGTCCAACGCTTTTCCAGCATCATTCGCATTAGATTCTATTTCTAGTTCCAAAGTGTCTATGGTATGTTCGGTCATCATGCGCCTCCTATATCTTTTTTAGGTTAAGGAGCGCACCCTTATATTCGGTACGCCCGTAATTATTTAGTTCTATTTGGGGAAAATCTTGCTACTTACATTGCCGTAACCTCTCGTCCACAATATTTCTGGTACTAAAAGCAGTAGAAATCTTCGACGAGTTTCTTCGGTATTATTATCCACAATAACATTTTCAGTACTGACATCCTCTCGACCAGTCGTATACATATCTCTGACATCAAACAATAACCAGTCGGGCATATGGTCAAGCGTAATAAACATATCTAAAAACATGTCTGCCGCTTCATCATTTTCATTAACAAGAATTGCTTTCAAATCGGGAAGCCGGACAAACGGCATATTCTTGATGAAATCCCATTCCTTTTTATCGATGTTCTTTAGTATGTCCTGTGGCATACGGGAGAAGTCAAAACTTTGTACCCGTTCCGTATGCTTGTGGTACATTCTTTTTGCCCTGTTCATTTCAAAAAATTTCATTCCATTACCTCCAAATCAATAAAATCGCCAACATCGAGAATATCCCGGACATTGCATTGCCTAATAAATGATAATAATTCTTTCGCACCTTCCACGCATGGAATACAAAGAAGATTGTTTCAAAAGCAAGAAAAGCTGTTGTTAATATCTGTAACGCCATCGTCTATTCCCCCTTTCCCGGAGTCACAAGTTCTGCAATTCTTGGGTTTTTTGAATCGGCGCAGGCTTTTGCAAGCATTTGATTTTCTTTTACTGCATCTGTAATAACATCAATAAGTTGCTCAGTGATCTCACCGTTTTCTCCCGCGAGATCTAGTCGCGCGCCGACATCTGTCTCATTTTCCATTGAAGCTAATTCCGAATATAATTTTTGTGCCGCTTTTATATTTGGTATTTCATTTTCTTTGAAGGCACGAAATTCGTTTCTATATCCAGCCACATTAAACACATCATCCGGCAGGGATTCATTTTCTGATAACTTGTACAAAATAGTTGCCCGCAACTTATCATCAGCATTAGCAAGAAGATTGCGAAGCGCAAGCCCTCTTCCTGTCAAAGTGTTCTGTGATAATACAATGGCAATTGCTCTATCTGCTGCTTCTGAACGGCTAAGATGAGAAAATGTGTGACATTTTGTATACTGATCCTCCAATTCATAAACATGTGAATCAGAGATGTTTAATATTGTCAAATATTTTGTATTGCTTCCGCAATAACCATCGACATAATCTGTTATTCCGTTTTCAAGTTCTTCCAGTACCTGCATTTTTGCTCCAAAATCAGCAGGAAATATCACATCAGTAATTCCGTTTTTCTCAGCAAGTTGTGAAAGATAACGATCTGTCCAGTAACTTTTTCCTGAGAATTGATTGATAAGCGCTGATATTTCAGCGGTAGCTAATGTCAACCCGTCTAAGGCTTTTAGACGATGAAGCGTCGTTTCGTCAATCACTCGTACTTTTACCTCTTCTGCCTCTCGGAGTTTTTCAATTTCCTGTGATGCATGTCCTAATGTTTTTTCTCGCTCCTTCTGTATGGATGCAGAATACTCTGTTTTAAGTTTCGTCAATTCTGCCGATAGGCGCGGGCCTTTAAAGTCACGCATAGTACTGTTTTTTGTGTCATCAAAAACTTTGGTGATAGAATCATACTTTGCAGCATATTCATCCCGTGCTTTGCGTATTGTATCGAAAATTTTTACATTGCTCATTGCTTTAATCTCCTTTTTTTGTTTAATTTTGTGGAACAAAATCCTTTTCCTTTTTCGGTTGTTTGGAGGACTCACCCCGGCTAGCTGACTGTTCCGGCAGACCCCTACCCCGGTATACCCTGTCCCATTTCTTTGCTCCCTGTTCACGCTACTCTCCCAATCCATGGAATCGCCTTAACTTTAAATTGTGTCTAAGACGCAACATTTTTAATACAATTCAAACAAATACGCTATATCTATACGAAAAATATATATTTTTAATATAGATTAATATATCAATACACTTGAACACCTTGTAAAATGGTCGTTCCGTAATGGTGCGAATTGTGTATCTCTCAGACACAATTATAAGCTCTATCAAATGGTGAATTGTGTTTGAATATCACTCAATTTCTTGGGGAAAATCGGGCTTTTCTCCGGCTCTTCGTTGGGATATTTGCTGTGGGGTATCCATGGATAATGCATTGTTGCTATCCACCATACTGCCCGGAGTTGCCTCAATCATGCCATATGCAGCTTTAGCTGTGAATATTAGGTTTGCGTCTGTCCCCCGTTGATTGTGTAGCCTATCTATCACTAGAGCCTTGCATGTACTCAGCCATTTTTTTACTGTGTTGCTATGCGCTAAAGTCCGATATTCTCGATTTTTCCAATCCGTAAACGTAGCTCTATTAATCTTTACTAAAATTGCAAACATCTCTATCGTAGGTAATACGCCATATTTTACACATAACCTGACATATGCATCAAACATGGCATCTAATGCGTCTACATCCCCATTATCAGGATGCTCTATCCTGTCCGACAAATAGAAAATAAGTGCTTGAAAATTATCATGAACATCCTCATCTCTATTATCCAATTCGAGTGATATAAACTCGTCCGCATATTCACTTATGCTATTTGCATATACCTCTGACCCGCTTGACGTAATCACTGTGTTTGCCTTCATCTTTCCTCACCTCCTTCGCATTAAGTCTTTTATCGGGCTTGTCCCTTTGTCTGCCTGATAAGAATAAACTAAGCAATCTCTCATATCTCGGCAAATCATTCATTGCTTTCATGCTCCTTCCTGCGCCTCCTGTCCGTTCGCTCTATCTCGCCCACAACTGCAAGTAGCAGGTCTTTAATAAACCCATATTCTGTCTTACCTTCATACTGCCTGCCAATTCCATCAACCTCTTTGACAAACTTGCTCCAATCTTCATCTTTACTACCAATATCGAAATATTTCTTGTGTAGCGACCAGACCTGATTCCATATATAAAAATATTTCTCTTTAAAACCCACCTTTCCCACCCTCCATATTTACTTTGAAATGTCTACATGTTACAAAGTCTACAACGTTACAAAACAATCTTTTTCCCCTTATTATTTACCCCTTATTCTCTTTATTTATATATCTCTTTTATTTTATTGTAGACAATGTAGACAATGTAATAATATAGATAATATAAGGGAATATAGAGTCTACAACACTGTCTACAACAATGCCTACATTCCCCACTCGCCATTAGTTAAACGGAAATTTCGCCTGCTTTTCAGTATCCATTTTTACAAATCCATCCGTGTTTGTATCAGTTTGTAAACAAGTCGACCAAGAATTTGTAGACATTTTTTGAAATCCTCTTTGCTGTCCATATTTTCCGAATCTGCTCGGGTTTTCCATCTTTTCCCATCCCGGAATCGAATTAATAATGTTATTGATTTCACTTGCTTGCCACTTTTGCGGCCTTCCAGTTTCATTAAGTGCTTTCTGCCATATTTCAATCGCACATGTCCGCTGTTTGTCTTCAAGATATTCTCGAATAATTCCCGCTTTTCCATCATCTGAAATGCTTTCATTCTGCAATCTTTCCGCATCCTGCTTGCATGAATCAGGCAATATTAACTGTGGATTTTCTGTTTTCCAAATATGTACCGCCTGCGCCCATGCTGCTTTTATATCTTCTACCGCTTCAGGAGCAAATAAATCCCTTTTTGGCGCATTTATGCCGGCTCGTACAATCAAAAATCTTCTGTTTCCAGTTTCATCCTGCAAAAAATCAGTCCTGTTTGTAGTTCCCCAGAACGTACACTGACGTAAAAATATATCTGCCCTGCGCTCATAAGGTGCCCTGTACTTGTCTTGCGTGGCTGACAAAAATCTTTTCACAGAATCAACGCCGCCTGCCGTTCTAGCCAATGATTTCAATTCGGCAAGCTCGATAATCCAACTACCCATAAGTGATTGCACAGCTTTATCAGAATCAAGACTGTCAAGAGAATCGTTAAACCATCCATCATTCAATGCCATTAATCTTAAAAATGTACTCTTTCCAATTCCTTGCGGTCCCTGTAAAACCATGGTATAATCAAACTTAATCCCAGGGGAGTAAATCCTCGCAACTGCCCCCAACATCAATAAGCGCATAGCTTGATAAGTGTATTCTGTATCTTCCGCCCCTAAATAGTCCGGCAGAAGCCCGCGTATTCGTTCCGAACCATCCCATGCAAGGGAATCAAGCATATTCATAACGGGATGAAACCTAGACCTCATAGATACATTTTTAACCGCATCGAAAAAGTCAGATCTCCTATTAAGCCCATAATCCGACTGTATAATAGAGAATGCTGCCGAATCATCAAAACTGCTCCATGTTCGATTACACTTTGTTGATTCCCAAGGTGTTGAACCCATTAAATAGGCTTGCTGTGAAAATTCATCAAACTTTATCTTGCCAGCGAAACGCTTGTCATTCTCAAGGACTATTTCAAAATTTTTGACTGTTTGCAGAATCTTTCGGCTCTTTTCATTGCCGTTGTTATCAATTTCGACTTTAAACATCAATTTATCTTTAACCTCTTCAAGATCCTTTTTTGAGAAGTCCAATGGCTTCACCTCCCCTCAATCGCAAATCCCGCAAAGGATATCCAGTCGATGATCTGCTGATTGCTTAAATTCCAAACACCATTTATAAACATCAGAAGTTTTAGGAATATGCTCTGATGTCATTAATGCGTCGTATTTTTCAACCTCTGCCTTCAACTTGTCAACTTCTCTCACCCACCGCCTTTTACGCTGCTTCTCTTCGTCTCTCCGTGCTTTCTGTGCCATTTCCTGCTGTTTAATCTGCTCCCTGGTGCTTTCGTTGCTATCCGTCATACTGATGCCATATAAGGCACACAATTCCTTCAAAGCATCCCAATTACTGATATTTTTGACATGCGCCCACAAAGAAATCGCATCGCCGCCAATTCCACGACCGAAATCATAGAAACTTTGCGATTCAGGATAAATTTTTACAGAGGCTGTCCCTTCATTCGGATGACGAAACATCCCTCCTCGGGTAGATTATAACTTCTCGGAATCTTCAGCCCTTATTTCATGGGGCTTTCAGAACCTATTTTT
>ERZ778504.2241-NODE-2241-length-10924-cov-4.659766_pt1 | contig 10924 bp, 6 predicted proteins | sample MGYA00510046_ERZ778504 | MGnify/ENA primary metagenome ERZ778504 (study PRJEB29527, sample SAMN07138964) | mouse gut metagenome | material: feces | host: mouse | place: China:Nanjing | collected 2016-01-25 ...
TTGTCAACAAATAAACAATTTAGAAATGTCCTCTCCTTTAGCAGAGGCATTTTTTGATGGACTATCTTAACAGTTGTTATGAAACACCCTCTAAGTCGGAGACATATATTTATCCGTGTTCACCCGGCAGAGATCATCCCTATCATAAACAAATCTCACAATTGTGTCGCGCAATCGGCAATATGGGCAATGCTGTTCAACATGGCACTATTGGTAATGGCTCTACTTCTATGTACACTAACGATATCATCACAGCCTTAGGCAAACTTGGCTTTAACGTAACAAGATGGACAGACTTCAAACAGTTTATGTGCCCTCCGGCATATGCAAACGCGATAACAATCGTTACAGGAGTGTCCACGACCAACCCCCAAGTAGGTCACTGTTGGATTATAGATGGAGAAAAGGGCGGCAACATCCGTCATCATTATGCCACCAAGACCGGCTCACAACCTTGGGTAGATACAATTCTATGGACCCGTCCAATGGGTGATATGATACATATGAATTGGGGATGGTATGGAAGCGGGAATGGATGGTTCAGCAAAGGAGCTGCTTCTTTCCAGCCAAAAAACTATTCTGAGTCCTACACAAGTCTCCAATATGTAATCATACGTAAATAACAAAATATTCACCAATTTCAAAACCATCTATTATGAACAAGAAAATTAGGACAATCATAATCAGCGCGTTGGCGCTCCTCGCCACAACCTCCTGCTCAGACGACAACAAGGAATACCCTGCTGACACCTACTTCACAGGGACATTCAATCCGGTGCAAGTCGTGAGCGCGTCAGGCACCAAAGAACCAGGCGGTGCCGGAGCCGCAGCATTCAATGTCACATTTGATGCCGCCGGTGACTGGACTATATCCGCCCATGACCTTTTCAATCCCTCGCAGACCGCCAACTGGGTGAAATTCTTCACCAACTCAGGCAAAGAGGGCAGCCATCTCATAGGAGTGTATGCCGATGCCAACACTTCGCCCGAGGAACGCGCCGCAACGGTCGAGGTAAACTGCAAGGGCACGTCCATCTCGTTCACCCTGATACAGCAGGCCACAGCTCCGGTTGTCAACCCCAACCTCTCCATCATCAACCCGGCCAAGACCGTCACAAAAATCGATTACTCTGGCACGCATATCCGGAATTTCACATACTCCTCAGGCGGCATTCTGACTGGCATCGAGGATATTTTCTCCTCCGGCGACTTCAACACGACAATCACCTCCGACGCACGGATGACTCCAGCCGGAATGGCGGTGAACAAGGTCGTTGTAACGAGCAATCGGATGCCTAATACCACTTTTGGAGTAGTCAACGGAAGAATCGCGGTGGCATACAAAGGTAACGATGCCACCCTCGGGAACATTTGCATACCTCACTATTACGGCTACAATGCGTCAAACAACCTGACTAACGTATCAAGCATTGAAACCACCCTCGACCTGGGCTGGACAAACGGCAACCTCACTTCTTTCAAAATCGACAGAGAAAATCACTCCAATCCAATAAAATACACACAGACTGTCACATATGGCAACGAGCTTAACGACGCCAACATAGACCTGGTTTGGTTCCTGAACTTAACAAACCCCGGTTTCATCGATGGTGTTGCCCCGGCTATGAACCTTATGGGAATCCGTTCCCAGAACCTGCCTGCGTCTGTATCTGAAGCCAATATCTTCCCTGATATAATCACCTACACCTACTCTGACGGTGTGACTGACGCAAATGGCAACACTGTTCCCGGACTGACAATGACCTCAAATATCGGCGACGTTGGAGGCGACGTTGTAAAAGTATATTACGCAAACTGACCGGCTCCGCATCGACACAAAACCAAACTAAGAAAACAGCTCCCGAATGTTTGACCAAAAACTTTCGGGAGCTGTTATTTTCAAAACTTTCGGGAGCTGTTATATTCAACACAAAAAGGCTGGCTGAATTTCTACTGCTACGCCAATGTGACAGACGAGATAGGCAACACCCTCCAATGCCTGGCATTGACTTGTGACAACAGCAATATTGCGAGAACGTGTTACGCTGTGGTTTTTCAGCATTTTCGGCACAATACATATTTTTTATTGCAAGGTTAATGGATTATTTGTAAATTTGCGACTCGTACCACATAACACATCCGGCAATTCAAACAACACATAGCATGCCAGAAGTATCACAGCGGGGCACGGTGATGCCCGCTTCCCCCATACGCCGCCTCGTCCCACTGGCCAACAAGGCCATCGCCCGGGGCACAAAAGTCTACCGCCTCAACATAGGACAGCCCGACATCCCCACCCCTCCCGAGGGGCTGGAGGCGTTGAAGCATATCGACCGCCAGGTCTTGGAATACAGCCCTTCTGAGGGATTGCTCTCGTTGCGCGAGAAGCTGCGCGAGTATTACAAGCGTTACAATATAGACGTGGATGTCGACGACATCATAGTCACGACAGGAGGCTCCGAGGCCGTCCTGTTCGCCTTTATGGCTTGTCTCGACCCCGGCGACGAAATCATCATCCCGGAGCCGGCCTATGCCAACTACATGGCATTCGCCATCTCGGCGGGCGCGAAAATCGTGACCCTCCCCTCATCAATCGACGAGGGATTCGCGCTGCCGCCGATGGAGAAGTTCGAGGAGCTGATCACCCCGCGCACAAAGGGCATCCTCATATGCAATCCAAACAACCCGACCGGCTATCTCTACACGATGAAGGAGATGCTGCAGCTGCGCGACATCGTCAAGAAACATGACCTCTTTCTCTTCTCAGACGAGGTTTACCGCGAATTCTGCTACACTGGCGCGCCGTACATCTCGGCGTTCCACCTCCCCGGCATCGAGGAGCAGGTGGTGCTTATAGACTCGGTGTCGAAGCGCTACAACGAGTGCGGCATACGCGTGGGGGCCCTCATCACCAAGCACAAGGAGCTGAAAAAGAATGTGATGAAATTCTGCCAGGCCCGCCTCAGCCCCCCGTTGCTGGGCCAGATTGTGGCAGAGGCATCCATCGACACCCCGCCCGGCTACATGCTCGCCACCTACAACGAGTATGTCGAGCGGCGCAAATTCCTCATCGACGAGCTCAACAAGATTCCCGGCTGCTATTCGCCGATTCCGATGGGAGCGTTCTACACCGTGGCCCGCCTGCCGGTCGACGACGCCGACCGCTTCTGCGCATGGTGCCTGGAGGAGTTCGAGCATGAGGGGCAGACCATCTTCATGGCCCCAGCGTCGGGGTTCTACACCACCCCCGGAATGGGGAAGGATGAGGTGCGCATCGCCTACGTGCTGGAAAAGGAGGAGCTGCGCAAGGCCATCGACACCCTGCGCCACGCCCTGATAGCATATCCGGGCCGCACAATCTGACGCAATCAATCCCACGCGCCTATTCGACATGACAGTGGGCGACTGACACGTCAGGCTCCGCCACTGCCACGCCAAACAGCCTAATTTCCCGACACTTACAAACTCCTGGCCCTTATATTGCCAATGGTTTCGCCAATTTTGAAACCATTGGCAACCTTTTTGGCACAATGTTTGTTTCATTAATGAATCGGAGCAGATAATGACACCAAAGACAGATGTCACACTCCTCCACCTGAAACCCAACCGAAACAAGAAACAAAAACATAAAAACTCTACAACTATGGGAAAAATCATAGGCATCGACTTAGGAACGACCAACTCATGCGTGGCCGTGCTTGAAGGCAAAGACCCCGTCGTAATACCCAACTCTGAAGGCCGCAACACCACCCCCTCGGTGGTAGCTTTCGTGGACGGCGGCGAGCGCAAGGTCGGTGACCCCGCCAAACGCCAGGCCATCACCAACCCCGGCCGTACAATCTACTCCATCAAACGTTTCATGGGCGAGACCTACGACCAGGTGCAGAAAGAAATCGAACGCGTGCCCTACAAGGTGGTGAGAGGCGCCAACGGCACCCCCCGCGTCGACATTGACGGCCGCGAATACACCCCCCAGGAAATCTCGGCAATGATTCTCCAGAAGATGAAGAAGACCGCCGAGGATTACCTCGGACAGGAGGTGACAGAGGCCGTAATCACCGTGCCCGCATACTTCAACGACTCACAGCGCCAGGCAACCAAGGAGGCAGGCGAAATCGCCGGACTCACCGTAAAGCGTATCGTCAATGAGCCCACCGCTGCTGCCCTCGCCTACGGTCTGGACAAGAGCGACAAAGACCAGAAAATCGCCGTGTTCGACCTCGGCGGCGGTACATTCGATATCTCTATCCTCGAGCTGGGCGACGGCGTGTTCGAGGTGAAATCGACCAACGGTGACACCCACCTCGGCGGTGACGACTTCGACCATGTAATCATCGACTGGCTCGCCGACGAGTTCCTCAAAGACGAGGGTGTCGACCTCCGCCAGGATCCCATGGCGCTCCAGCGCCTTAAAGAGGCTGCCGAGAAAGCCAAAATCGAGCTTTCATCGACCACCTCCACTGAAATCAACCTCCCCTACATCATGCCCGTCAACGGTATTCCCAAGCACCTTGTGAAGACCCTGACACGCGCCAAGTTCGAGCAGCTCGCCGACAAGCTCATCAACGCCACCATCGCTCCCTGCGAGCAGGCGCTGAAAGATGCCGGTCTCAAAGCCTCTGACATCGACGAGGTAATCCTCGTGGGCGGCTCGACCCGTATCCCCGCCATCCAGCAAGTTGTCGAGAAGTTCTTCGGCAAGGCCCCCTCTAAGGGTGTCAACCCCGATGAAGTGGTGGCCGTCGGCGCTGCAATCCAGGGCGGAGTCCTCTCAGGCGACGTCAAGGATGTGCTTCTGCTTGATGTCGTGCCCCTCTCGGTCGGCATCGAGACCCTTGGCGGCGTGATGACCAAGCTGATCGAAGCCAACACCACCATCCCGACCCGCAAGAGCGAGACATTCTCAACCGCCGCAGACAACCAGCCCTCTGTTGAAATCCATGTCCTCCAGGGCGAACGCCCCCTGGCCAAGGATGACAAGACCCTCGGCAAGTTCCATCTCGACGGCATCGCTCCCGCGCCCCGTGGCATTCCTCAGATTGAGGTGACCTTTGAAATCGACGCCAACGGCATCCTCAATGTCTCGGCAAAGGACAAGGCGACAGGCAAGGAGCAGAGCATCCGTATCGAAGCCTCTTCGGGCCTCACCGACGACGAAATCAAGAGGATGAAGGCCGAGGCTGAAGCCAACGCAGCCGCTGACGCCAAGGAGAAGGAGCGCATCGACACCCTCAACAAGGCCGACGCAATCGTCTTCCAGACCGAGAAACAGCTGTCAGAACTCGGCAACAAGATTCCCGCCGACAAGAAAGCCGCCATCGAGACTGCCGTCAACAAGCTCAAGGAAGCCCACAAGGCTCAGGATGTGGCTGCCTGCGAGGCCGCTATCAAGGAAATCGAGACCACATTCGGCGCAGCCCAGCAGGACATCCTCAACGCCCAGGCTCAGGCCCAGGCCAACGCCAATCCCGGTGCCGGAGCCAACCCCGGCTCACAGCAGGGTCCGGCCGCAGGCGACGACCACGTCACCGATGTCGATTTCGAGGAAGTGAAGTAATCTAAAACATACTGTCATGAACGAAAGAAACACCGTAATCGAAGCCATCCGCAACGCCGGCGAACCGGTAAACGCATCAAAAGTGGCCGAACTGACCGGTCTTGACAAGAAAGTTGTCGACAAGGTCTTCGCCCAACTCAAGAAAGATGGCACAATCGTCTCGCCGGTGCGTTGCAAATACACACTCGCCTGACAAACACCGATCTGACATCTCTCCATAAAAGGAGATGACATCAAAAAAACGGAGTCCCGGATCAAACCGGCACTCCGTTTTTTGTCATAATATCGGGTCAGGATTGTCAGCGCACGACCACCTTGCGGGTGAATCGGGCGACACTCACGAGATACACGCCAGGCATCACCTCGACTCGGGTGTCGCCTACGGCCGCATGGATTGCCTTGCCATCGGTGGCCACAATCCTTACCGGCTTGCCTTCAACACCGGAGACAACAATCTGGCGCCCATCTACTGTGATTGCAGCGTTATCTCCGGCAACCATGCCAAGGCCTGATTTGCTCAATGTGATATAAGAAGCCTCTGACTCGCCACGGTTGTAGACGGCCGTCACATGGTAGGTATGGTCGACCGACTGGTCTGCTCCCATATGGGTGAATCCGGCGGTGGTGACAGGCTCGTCGTTGAGCTTGACACCGTCACAATAGACATTGTAACCGGTCAGGACAAGACCGACTGTGGCATCAGCGTCGACAAAGCAGACATCGTCAAGCATGAACATCATACCATCGTTGGAAACGACGCGTATGGCGAAACGGAGAGCGCCTTCGGGCAGCTCGAATGAGAAATCGCCCCACCCGTCGGTGCGCACCACGCGGTAGCTGTATCCGGGATTGTTGAACGACTCAAGCTGCACGAAATCATCAGGGTCTACAGAGTCCTCCGTGGAATACCACACCTGTATCAGTTCGCTGTAATTGATAGAGCAGTTCTTGCCTTTGAACGTCACGGTCTGGGCTATCCCCTTGAGCAGCGGGGAGATTGCCCAGTCGTCAGACTGCACAAGCTGCGTCGGGCTGTCGCCGATGGCATAAATCGAGCCAAGATACTGCTTCCCTCCCGCTGCCAGATACTCCTTGGCATAGTCGGAGTTGGCAAAGTTGTCGTGTGAGCCGTCAATCACGATGAACGACTCGGGATCCACCGTGCCCTCGTGGTTGGGGACATTGATGTTGCCCAGGTTGCCCGACGGACGATTGTCGCGGTCGATGAAAGTCCAGCCGCCATACTCCTTGGCAAACGGTTCGGAGTCTTCAAACGATTCCAGCCACGGGTCATAGGGGAGCTGCTCGGGCTGGATTGCATCCCACGAGAGCAGGTTGCCGTTTTCGGCAGTCTCTCCGGTGAGGTTGCTGACAGCGGGCAGCAGGCTCTCCTCGCGGGTCACGGTGACCGGAGAAGGGGTAGTGTTGTTGCTAAGGTCAAGGTCTGCATCATACACCACGCGGGCAGAGTACTCCACAGCCTTGTCACCAGCCATCGAAAGGCTCTGGACGAACCTGACACTGGTCTGCTCGCCTGCGGCAAGCGCGTCGACAGTCTCGGCGGCCACCATTTTGCCGTTGCCGTAAAGCTCCACGGTAAACGCCGTGGCATCCAGGCGGCCGACATTCTCAACCACAGCCTCGACCTCGAACTGCTCGCCGGCAACGACCTTCTTGGGAGCCGCGACAGACACGGCTCCGAGGTCATAGTCGGGCATGTCGACAATCTTCATATTGTCGAAGAAACAGTAGACAAGACCTTCAGAGTGGTAGCGTATGATCAGCTGCACATCCTTGCCTGAGAAATCCTCGAGGCTGACAATCTTCTTGGTCCAGATGTTGTCTTCATCATCAGTGTAATCGATCGTGTCGACAAGGCTCCGCACACCATCGCAGACAGCGAAGATTTCAAGCCGGGTCTTGTCGGTGTCGGTTATTTTCCATGTGTAGAGCGAAAGCACCGGATGTGCGGCCCCGGCCAGGCTAACCTTGCCGAGGATGAAGTCGCCGCGCCCCTTACCCGCGCCGAGTGTGGCGCTTGAGCCTACACGCTCGCCGTAGAAGAACTGGCCGTCGCCATCCTGAGAGGTGACTGAATTCATATCACCGTCGGCCTTCATGCCAAACTCACAGCCGTCCCAGGGGTCGATGCCGACAATATAACCCATCACATCATCCAGACAGCTCATCATATACGGCAACTCGTAGGCAGGCCCGACAGGCACCAGTCCGGCTCCCTGCAGGTATTCTCCGGCGACACCGCGGTTGATGGTCTCCACACCCACCTGCACGAATGCCTGGGGAGCATCCTCGGGCTGGGCCTGGAATGTGTAGCTGAGGTCCGTGACCGGCTGTTCGTTGAGAAGCTGCCACTCCTTGCCATCCACGTCATAGAGATAAATGTTGTAGGCAAGGTTGGGCTGATGGAGCGGATTGCCGTCTACATCCTCCGTGGCATGCTCCCAACTCAAGGTTAGCTCGCCATATTTGCCGGGGGTCTCGACAGCCTTGACAGATGCGGGAGGATTGGGCTGGTTGGGGCCGACGAATGCCGATGCCGATATGCCGCGCCCCTTCTCCCCGGCGGCATTGAATGCCTCCACGGTGTATGCGTACCGGCCAGCGGCAGGCACAACGTCAGGGATGCTTACAGCGGTGTTGGGGGCAACTGTCTGCTCTTTCACCACATCGCCGTCGCGCAGCAGGCGTATGGTCATGTCACCGACATAGTCGCCGCCCATTACATTTTTTGCAGCTGTCGTGAAGTTCACGACAGCCGTGAGGTCGCCGGCGATGTCGGGCACGACATTGAGATTGGTGACCGCATCAGGAGCCGTCGCGCCATAGGGAGAGGAGATGGAGTAACGTGAGAGATAGAGATTCCACTGGCCTCCGTCGCTGACCGCGTGGAAACCGATGTAATGTTCGCCTGTCACAACCGGAACGACCGGCGCAGACATTGTGAGTTCTGTGCCGCCAAGCGTGGTTGTATCCACCAGCCGGACAGTCATCGCCCCGGCTTCGGGGGCTGTCCCCATCCATATCTCTATCTTCTCGGGATATTTGTCGCCATAAGCACGTGCCACGGCCTCGAAGTCATATGCTTTCCCGGCTTCGAGATAGATGGCCGGTGAGATGAGCCAGTCATCTGCCTGCTTGTTGCCGTAACCGTAATATGTGCCATTGGAGTCCGTGAACTTCCAGGTCTTTCCGTCGTCGTTGGCGTCAACCACCGAATGCTGTCCAAACATCTCCTGGCTCTTCATATCCATCTCGACGGGGGCATTGTAATGGCCGAGATAGAGAGTGTTTGACATCACCGCCTTGGAACTCTTGGTGTCATAGCGGGCAACCACCCCGAAGCTGTAACCGGTAAATTCACCGGGCAGAGCCTGAGACATTGTCCAGCTTACACCGGCGATGCCTGAATCCACCACCGTACCCTCGCTGTCGACTATGTCATACCTGACATCGCCGGGCGCGATATACCCGCCATCGGCAGCTGTCGTCACCGCGTCCCAGGTCAGCGTGAACACGCCGCCTGAATAGACGAGGCATACATTGGCCGGAGCATCGGGTGTGCCTTTTCCGACGTAGCATGACACTTTCGCCTGGTTTGACTCCCCGGCGTCGTTGGTCGCAACGGCAGCAAAGGCGAGATTGCCGCTCTCCTCCATGGTCTTCGACACCTCCACTGTGGAGCCCGCCGTTGAGTTGCCGCTTAGTATCTCAACACCGTCGGCATAAATCTTGTAACCCATAGGACTCCCCGTCACATCGGTGCCGTCGTAAAGCTCCGTGGGAAGGTGAAGGGTGAAATCAGCGTCAAGGGAGCCATCAGTGCAGCTCACCGAGAACTCGGGCACGGCGGGAGCCTTGTCTGGGGCCTGGAAGGGTATATACATCCCAATGATTTCCTCCCCTTGGCCAAACTCGGAGATTACCGCTGACTGGGCGGTCACAGGGTCGATTTCACACAAGCCGGCACCTGAATAATTGCAGTAGGCCAGGATGATTGTGTTGTCCTTATCGTTGTAGGCCGCCGAACTGAGGTAATAGAGGCTCGGACAACCAGTCGCGCCCCTGAGCGACATCGCGCCGGTCTCTTTGTTTATGGCATAAAGATTGCCATCGAGGTCGATTCCGTAGGCGTTGCCAAACTTGTCAATTGCGACTGCGCGCAACGAGAAATCCATGTCGGCGATTTTCACCACCTTCCTCGACTTGATGTCAAGATAGCCCCAATGACGGTAGGCTTCGCCATAATAGTCGCCTGAGAAGCACCCGTAGACACGCCCTGATGTCGGATCATAGGCCACATCCGTGGCTTTAAGGGGGATGTCGTCAAACTCCAGCAGACCAATCTGGGTGTTTGTCTGCGTGTCATACACATAAAGGTCGTAACCCATCACCCATCCGCCGTAGTTCAGCTCATACATGGTGTAGACCTTGCTCTCTCCGTCGTAGAAACTGTAGACCGGCATCGGGGTGTTGAACAATCCGGTGAAATTTCCGCCGGTGGAGACCGGAATCTTGTAGACTCCTACATCGTCATAACTCGTCCAGGAGTCATTGAAAATCATTGTGCCGTAGACATTTAGCGATGTCGACACGCGGCTCGCCGTGGTTGCCGAACGCAATGATTTGGCATTCTTGCTCCTGACTGGTGAAGCCGGCAGACTGAACGCCTGCGACTCCATCGTCACAACTCTTTTCGCCCGGTTGGCCATATCAGAGTTCCGGTTCTCGCCTGAAGCTGTGCTGCGGGCGGTGACAGGGCACTTGCGGGCATCAGCCGAAGAAAATCTCGCCTGAGCCACTGGCGCTCCTTCCGCCTGAACCATAGACCCAAGAGCCAAAGCGCCCAAGAGCAACAGATCAAAATGTTTTCTCATAATGTTACTGAATTGAAAATATGATTAGTGCTATTATTATCCTTCATGAGTCCTGACAGAATCAAAAAAGCAAACCGCAGACATATGCAATCAACATGCACCTACATAGTTACACATATCAAACACAAGCCTTGCGTTTTTTTGCCATTTTGCCATACACACAACTGCCAGCAAAGATAACACATTTACAACCAACATCCAAATAAAACATCCATTTTGCCGCACAATCCCCAACCAAGACGGCAAAAAGGCGACGAAAAGCACTGCATAACCCACAAAACAATCCGGTCTTCCACATGGCGTATCTGACAGCGGAGTTTTTGTCAGAACGCCATATGAAAGGCCGGCTTGTCTCGGCAGGACACAAAACTACGGAATCTCCCTCAGGCAGATTCCGTAGTCGTCAATTATGAGAAAGTTTAGTAGATGACAAAAATTAAATTTATGCTGTTAAACACTTAATTTTCAGTCG
>ERZ778504.2248-NODE-2248-length-10870-cov-5.343597_pt1 | contig 10870 bp, 13 predicted proteins | sample MGYA00510046_ERZ778504 | MGnify/ENA primary metagenome ERZ778504 (study PRJEB29527, sample SAMN07138964) | mouse gut metagenome | material: feces | host: mouse | place: China:Nanjing | collected 2016-01-25 ...
ACAACAAGATTTATCGTATCCAGATGCCAAAAGTAACCCCTCATGTATGCAGACACACTTTTTGCTCTAATATGGCGAAGTCGGGGATGAATCCGAAGACCTTACAGTATATTATGGGTCATTCGGATATCAGCGTAACCCTGAATACCTACACCCATGTGAATTTTGATGATGCGAAGGAGGAACTGCAGCGAGTGGCGAACTCTTAAAAAAGCCCGTTGGTAAAGCCGCTTACTTTACCAACGTATTTACCAATTTTGCAGGGACAAATATGAGAAAGTATGAAACGATTTGAGAAAATACTCTGGAAACATATAGCTTTGGAATCGTTCGAAAATCCTGTAAAATCAAGCATTTGAGAAGAAATACAGAACATTTAAGGAGTTATGGAATAATGATAAAAATCCTATTTATTTGCCACGGCAATATCTGCCGCAGCACAATGGCAGAAAGCGTCATGACGTACCTCGTAAAACAAAAGAAAATGGAGCAATCCTTTTACATCAACTCTGCTGCCACCAGCCGGGAGGAAATCGGCAATCCTCCCCACCATGGAACCGTCGGCAAGCTGCGCGAAATGAAAATACCAATAATTGCGCACCGCGCAGTGCAGATGACCATGCAGGATTACAATGCATATGACTATCTGATTGGCATGGACACTGCAAATATCAGAAATATGACACGTATCGCAGGTGGTGACAACGAGGGAAAAATCTATAAGCTCCTCTCCTTTTCCGGCTCCGGGCAGGATGTTGCCGACCCATGGTATACAGGGGATTTTGATGCCACTTACGCCGATGTCATTGAGGGCTGCAAGGGGCTTTTGGCATATATCCTCAAAAATGACAGGGACAAACTATAGCCATACAGTTTTATGCAGTGTAAGCCCTGGCGCCTACACTGCATAATGCAGGTTCTTTTCGCGGACTTTTTTCACTGCCAGATAATCCGGAATTAATTTCTTTATCCTGTCCACAAGCTTCTCATCATACTCTTCATCATATTTTACCTTCAATTTATCCGCACTGATTATGGCACAATTACTCTTTGTATCATATATGCTATCCCTTGCCCAGAACCCTATTGTCAGAATTTCATTATAGTCATCCTCGGCAAAACAGATGCTGATTTCCTCGTCGACAAAGAAATCAACCTGTCTGTTTTTGACACACATCGGCGAACCGTTTTTGAAATATATGGTGAAATCATAGCATTCCTGAGCCAGGTTGATAATATTCAAATCACCGACCGCACTTTGAAAACTTTCTCCGTTATTAATTTCAAACGCAATCGCCCTGAGGCAGTCATAGTTCAAATCAACTTTTCTCGAAAATGCGACAATCCGCTCAATTTCATTATAATGGGCTTCCTTTAGTTTGTCATAAAGGTACGTCCTTATTTCTCCGGCAGACGGGTATTCAAATCGAAAATGATAGTGAAAACGCCCCGGACGGTTCACAATGAAATCGCTGAGCTTTCTAATGTCATTACAGGTAATGACAAACAATTTTTTGCCTTTTTTGATTCCGTCAAACAGTCCCAGAAGCGCCGCCTGTGCCTCGACTTCCCCATCGGAAACCCTGACATCGCCAAAAGTCTTGTCAAACTCATCAAACAGCACCATCACGCTCTGGTCTATTGTCTCAATATAAGATGCTATCCCTGAAATATATTTGTCCACAATTATGACAGGTATGTCACTTTTCAGTGCTTCCACTGACAACAGTTTTGCAAACATTGATTTCCCAATTCCCTTGCTCCCGCTCAGGATGACACCGAGATTTCTGTCAAACTGTTCATATGACCGCAGCACCTTCTCTACCTTCTGCATATGTTCTCCATAGACCTTATCCTCCTTTACCTCAATGTCAGCATACTCGTCCAGATAAAATCCCAGCATCTTTTCAAACCTGATGATATAAGTCTTTGCCGGAAGTTTGTTGTACGTTGTTACCGTGTCATTGTAAATCTCAACCTTTGTACCTATTTTTATTGCCTTCATATAGCTCCTCCTCCGTTCAAAATAAAATAAGCTGCCGCCCAAAATAATAAGGCATCCTCTATACTGACGCATTTTTTGTGTCAACTAGAGAATACCTTATTTTTCAGATTTTGTCATTGGATTTCTTGTCCAAATCGTAGTACACGATAACAGTTATGGACTTACTATTTTTCCGGCAATTGCACAGGCTGCCGCCGATCTGGGTGAAGCAAGGTAAATATTTACCTTGGAAGTTCCCATACGTCCAAGGAAGTTGCGGTTGTTTGTCGCAATCACGGTCTCGCCGTCTGTCAGAATACCACCGGTTCTGCCGCAGCACAGACCACAGCTCGGGTGCGTGATGATAGCGCCTGCCTCTGCAAGTACTGCCATTGTCCCATTTGCAGCCGCCTCCCTGTAAATCTTGCGGCTTGCCGGCGTGACAATCAATTTCACAAAAGGTGCTACGTGCTTTCCCTTCAATACATCCGCCGCTGCCATCAAATCCTCAAGCCTTCCATTTGTACAAGAACCAATAAATACCTGGTCAATTTCCCTTCCCGCAAGCTCCGAAACAGGTTTTACATTGTCCACATTGGACGGACAAGCCATCACCGGAACAAAGTCCTCTGCCCGATAATTTATCACGGTACAGTAATTTGCATCCGCATCGCCAGCCAGATCACGCTCTTTATCCGTAAGCGTGATTCCACAGTATTCCGCAGTCTTTTCATCTGGTGTGAAAAGCGCACATTTCGCGCCTGCCTCAATTGCCATGTTTGACATCGACATTCTTGACGCTACTGTCATATTTTCCACGGTATCCCCTGCAAACTCCAGTGCCTTATAAGTCGCACCATCCGCGCCCAGGTCACCTATCAGCTTCAATATGATATCCTTTGCCATGACATTTTCAGGAAGTTTCCCTGTGATGTTTACCCTGATTGTTTCCGGCACACGTATCCAGAGTGTTCCTGTTCCAAGAATGCTTGCCATTTCCGTATAGCCGATGCCTGAAGAGAATGCACCGACACAGCCATATGTAGTCGTATGGCTGTCTGTGCCAAAGACGATGTCTCCCGGCTTTACATAGCCTGCCTCTGTCATCAGCTGATGGCAGATACCGTCTGCGCGGTGGACATTTTTCATGCCATATTTCTCAACAAACGCATTTCCAATGCAAAAGTGCCTGGTATCGTCCACCTGGCTTGCAGGCACAAGGTGGTCATAGATTAAAACAGCCTTGTCTGCATCCCATATTTTGGTAAATCCCATTTCCTCAAACTTGGATGCCACGAATGGAATAAATATGTCATGTATCATCACACGATCCACATTTACCGTAACAATATCTCCGGAATGAACTTCTTTTCCGATGTTATTTCTTATAATTTTTTCTATAATTGTTGAACCCATTTTTACACCTGTGCCTTTCCTAATCCAACCCATTCAGTTTTCTCATTGCTTTTACTAGCCCCCCTGCATTGATGATGTCAACCAGGTTCTGTGGCAATGATGTAATCGGGTACTGATTCCCATGATGTTCTATGGACTCATTGATGGTGACAGTTATCTCATCACCTTCATTTACGTTGTCGCGCAGCCTGTCATTTTCTATTAACAAAAGTCCGTTATTAATAGAATTTCTAAAGAAAATTCGCGCAAAGGATTTTGCAATTACACACTTGATGCCAAGCGCTTTAATTATCTCTGGCGCCTGTTCCCTTGATGAGCCGCAGCCAAAATTTTTGCCTGCCACTATCATATCGCCCTCTCTTATCTGCCCTGCAAGCTCAGGGCGCAGCGGTGAAAACGCGTATGGCGCCATATCCTGTACTGTCTTTAATGCAAGGTACTCTGTCGGAATAATGATATCTGTGTCTATATCATCGCCCAGGACCCATATTTTTCCGGTGAATTTATCCATAATTTATAACCTCTCCACATCTTTCATTTTAAAGTACATCTGCTGTCGTTATTTCCCCTTTTATCGCTGATGCCGTCACGGTCGCCGCAGAGGCAAGGTATACGAAGGAATCCTTGTGTCCCGCGCGCCCCTTAAAATTGCGGGTTCCCGTGCTGATTAACGTCTCACCCTCGCCGATGACACCCTGACAGCTTCCCCAGCATACGCTGCAATTGGGGTTCATGACAATCGCACCTGCTTCCATAAAAGTGTCGATAATGCCTTCCGCGAGCGCCTGTCTGTACACCTCTGCACTTGCCGGAACTACCAGAAACCTTACAAGGGGATGCACTTTTTTACCCCTGATTATCTTGGCACCTACCCTTAAGTCCTCGATACGTCCGTTATTGCAGGAGCCGAGAAACGCCTCGTCAATATGCGTGCCCGCACATTCTTTTGCGTCTACCACGCTGTCCACAAAATGCGGTTTTGCCACGATCGGCTTGATGGTTGATAAGTCAATGTCGTAAACCTTTGTAAAGACGGCATCTTCGTCGCTTTTGAAGTTGTGCTTAGGCTCCCTGCCACGCGCTTTCAGATAATCAAGCGTAATCTCGTCCACCTCCATCAGCGCGGTCTTTGCGCCCGCCTCCACGCAGAGGTTGCAGATGCAGATTCTGTCGCTCATGTCCAGCGTCTTTAAGCCTTCCCCGCCAAACTCCATCGCCATGTAATTTGCACCGTTTGCGCCAATCATTCCGATAACAGAAAGGATGAAATCCCTTGCATACACGCCGTCATTTAATCTTCCTGTCAGGTTAAATTTCAGCGTTTCAGGCACCAGAAGCCACGATTTGCCTGTCACCATGGCGTAGAGATAGTCTGTACAGCCCACGCCTGTTCCAAACGCACCGACTGCGCCGTATGCGCACGTATGGCTGTCCGCACCAAATATCAGCTCGCCGCTTGTGACGTGCTTCTCCATCATCACCTGATGACAGACACCCTCGCCCTCATAATATCGAATACCATGCTCTTTGGCAAAATCACGCATTTTCTTATGTGATGCCGCTGTTTTTGCACTGTCGCATGGTACGTTATGGTCTACAATCCAGACCAGTTTATTTACATCCGCGATACGCGGATTTTTCAGCTTGTTATACATGTCAATTGTGAGATGTGTCGTCCCGTCGTTGCTCATCAGGCGGTCGAGCTCCACGGTATGTATGTCACCCGGCTTTACAGACGCCACGCCAGCCGCCGCCGCAATGATTTTTTCTGCCATTGTCATTCCCATATTCAAATCCTCCACTTATCTATACTTTTCTGCAGCCCATAAAAGTCATACTGGCGGTCGAAAAGACTGACCGCCCAGTATAATATTATTCGTTTAATGACGCAATCAGCCCACCCTGGTCAAGGATTCCCTGCATGTACTCGGGCAGCTTCGTGCAGGCATATTCTTTTCCGTTTACACGTACTACACCCTCCTGCATGGAAAGCTCCATCTCATCGCCCGCATTCACATTGTCGTGCAAATCCTTGCAGACAATCACCGGAAGCCCGATGTTGATTGCATTTCTATAAAAAATCCTGGCAAACGATTTTGCCACGACTGCCTGAACCCCAAGCGCCTTCAGCACACTCGGCGCCTGCTCCCTCGAAGAACCGCACCCGAAATTTTCCGACGCCACGACATAGTCCCCCGGCTGTACCTGCGAGGCAAAATCCGGGTCAAGCGACTCAAATGCATGCCCTTTCATCTCGTCAATTGTCGGAAATATAATATACTGTGACGCTATAATCTGGTCTGTGTCAACGTCCTGCTGAAATTTAAATATCTTTCCCATTTTATTATCTTGTCCTTTCCTGATTACATATGTTTTGCACTTTTATAGTGTAACAAATATATTCACAAAAAACTAGGATAATTTTTATCATACCCTGCTGTTTTTTTGTTTTTAGTGTGGTATAGTTATAATATAATAGACACTGCAAACAATATCAGGGTTTGGAAGGGAGTTAAAAATGAAACGATTTTTAAAACGCTGCGCAGCACAGATTTTAGTAATTGTTTTCTATGCTACTGGTATGGCATACCGAACCGGGAATCACGAAATCAATACGGTGAAACATTTGAAAAAACGGGCAGACAGCTAGGAGACAGGTAATATGAAAATAGAACATACAGCCCTATACGTAAACGATTTGGAAAATGCCAGAAATTTTTTCATAAAATATTTCGGCGCTGTATCCAATGATGGGTATCACAATGAAAAAACTGATTTTCGTTCTTATTTCCTGTCTTTTGACGATGGTGCACGATTGGAAATAATGAAAAAACCGCAAATGACCGACGGCACCAAGGAACTGGCACATACAGGTTACATCCACATGGCATTTTCTGTTGGAAGCATGGAAAACGTCGACAAACTGACACGACAGTTAAAAGCGGACGGCTACGAAGTGCTGAGCGGTCCGAGAACGACGGGCGATGGTTATTATGAGAGCTGCATCATCGGAATTGAAGGGAATCAAATAGAGATTTCTATTTAAAAATATAATAAAGGAGCTTACGACTATGGAAAAACAAATTTTCACAAATGATATCATCTTAAGCTGGCTTCAGTACTACTCACAGAACACCCCGATTGATTTGGAGCATGTCAAAATCATTGACATCACCAAGAAAAACAAGAACGTCATCCCGACTGTCGAGGCGCACAAGACGACGCTCGTGTTTACAAACGCCGGAATCGAGGATATCTTTTACCGCCTGTGGAACGCGGGTCTCGGGGAATGTGAGGTATGGTACAATGAGGGTTCCGACCCGAGCGGGGAAATCCTGCACAATCAGGTAAAGGACATGATTAACCGTGGCATCAACGCCTCCGCCGGTATGCTTATCCTCAATCCCAATGCCAGAAATTCAACGCGCATCGGCCTGAGCAATGAAAAGCTGCAGCGCGGTTCGATTCAATATGTCGGAAGTGAAATCCGTTCGATTATCCTAAGCAAAATGATGGTCGACCCGCAGGATGATATCTGCGTCATCGGCGGGGAAAGCATCGCCATCGAAGCCGCCCTTATTGCCGCGGAAGGCTCAGTCATCGCGGTGGAATACAGCAGGGACGACCGCTCTACCCTGGAGGACAATGTGGCGCACTTTGACCTCCACAACATCAAGATTATAGACCATGTTGATGACAATACAATGGCGCAGTGCCCTGTCCCCTCCCTCGTATTTCTCGTTGCCTCGGCAAGCACGGAGCAGGAGCTTGAATGCCTGCTGAAATTAAACCCAAACATCAATGTCGTCATCTATACACTGGACTTTAAGGCTGCCGCCAGCCTGCCTGACACGCTTCACGACCTTGGCCTTGCTGACGTAGAGACCATACAGGTTTCCGTGACAAAGCTTCGCAGCAACAACACATTCAAGTCCGACCCGGCGCCATGGATTATCACTGCGCGCAGCAGAGAAGATTAAAAAAGGAGCTTCCGCTCCTTTTTTAATCCCGTGAATCAATATAAATTTTTGACTTTAAACTCGCGTTCTGTCTCCCGCCTTGCATCCTTCTTCGCGATATCTTCACGCTTATCATACAGTTTTTTACCCCGTGCAAGACCAATTTCAACTTTTGCCCTGCCATTTGAAAAATAAACCTGCAAAGGCACGAGTGTATATCCCTTTTCCTTTATCTTTCCCAAAAGCTTTTGAATCTCATGCTTATGCAGTAACAGCTTTTTCACGCGCAGGGGGTCTTTGTTAAAAATATTTCCCTTTTCATAGGGAGAAATGTGCATTCCATACACAAACACCTCGGCATCCTCAATCCGGATAAACGCCTCCTTGATACTGCATTTTCCCATACGCAGCGACTTCACTTCCGTACCGTGAAGCGCGATGCCGCACTCATATTTCTCCTCAATGAAATAATCATGGTATGCCTTTTTATTGTTGGCTACCAGTTTCATTGCCTCACTTTTTGCCATTGTTCCAACCAGCCTTTCCTTACCCTTCCTCGTCCATTTCCCAGTCCTGGGGAATGACAAAGTCAATTGTCCTTAATATCTTATCTGTCGCGTTCACCCTGACTTTCAATGTCTGTCCGAGCTTATACCGGATATCCGTTGCCTGCCCCACCATTTCGTAGGTTTCTTCATCATAATAAAAATAATCTCCCGGAAGCATGGACACGTGAATCATCCCCTCAATTGTGTTGGGCAGCTCCACATACACGCCCCATGCCGTGATGGATGAAATGACTCCTTCAAAAATCTCGCCAACATGGTTCTCCATAAACTCAACCTTCTTGAGCTTATCTGTCTCGCGCTCCGCCTCGTCCGCGCGCCGCTCCATCTCCGAGGAATGTTTTGCCACCTCCGGAAGGATTTCATTGTAATGGTCAATGCGCTTCTCATTCAGCCGTCCGCGAATCTGCTCCTTGATAATGCGGTGTATCTGTAAATCCGGGTAACGCCTGATTGGCGATGTAAAATGGCAGTAGTACTGGCAGGCAAGTCCGAAATGCCCCGTACAGTCTATGGTATATTTTGCCTGCTTCATGCTCCGCAGTGTCAGTCTGCTAATCAGCGCTTCTTCCGGTGTGTCTTCTATCTTCGCGAGCAGTTTCTGCAGCTCCTTGGGATGAATCTCCTCCTGCCTGCTCTTGATGGAATACCCGAAATTCCGGATAAATGTTCCCAGCTTGTCTATTTTTTCAGGATCCGGGTTATCGTGTGTCCGGTAGACAAACGGCAGCTCCATCCAGTGAAAATGTTCTGCAACGGTCTCGTTTGCAATCAGCATGAAATCTTCTATAATTTTCGTCGCGACGTTTCTCTCATATGGCTTTATCTCTACCGGATGCCCCTGTTTGTCGAGAATTATCTTGCTCTCTGGAAAATCAAAATCAATCGAGCCCCTTTTTTTGCGCTTGTCCCGCAGAATTCCCGCAAGCTCTTTCATCAGCTCAAACATTGGGACAAGCTCTTCATACATTTTTATCTCTGTCTCATCCTTGTCCTCAAGAATCTTTCTGACACTTGTATACGACATGCGCCTGTCCACTTTTATCACGGATTCCACAATCTCATGGCTTACGACCTCGCCCTTTTTGTCAATGGTCATCAGGCAGCTGAGTGCAAGCCGGTTCTCCCCCGCGTTCAGCGAACAGATGCCGTTGGAAAGCTTGTGCGGCAGCATCGGAATCACCCTGTCCACCAGGTAGACGCTGGTTCCTCGCTCCCTTGCCTCCCAGTCAAGCGCCGAATTCTCCTGCACATAATTCGTCACGTCCGCAATATGCACGCCAAGCAGATACTGCTCCCCCTCTTTTGCCAGGCTGACCGCATCGTCCAGATCCTTCGCGTCCTCGCCGTCAATTGTCACCATCTGCACATCGCGCAGGTCACGCCGTCCTGCCGTATCCGCCTCGGAAACCTCATTCGAGACATTCTCCACCTGACGCATAATCTTTTCCGAAAATTCAACCGGAAGCTCATACCCTTTTACAATGGACATGATATCCACGCCCGGGTCATTGACATGCCCCAGAATCTCTGTAATCTTTCCTTCCGGTTTCCGGTTGTTTTTGCCATAATCCGTTATCTCGCAGACAACCTTATGACCGGACACCGCTCCCTTTGAGCGTTCTGACGGCACAAAAACATCCTCGCTGATTTTCGTGTTATCCGGAATGACAAAGCCAAAATTCTTGTTACTCTTGTCAAAGATGCCCACAATCTGCTTCATTCCCCTGGCAATGATTTCAACGACCTGTGCCTCCTGGCGTCTGCCGTTCTTTCCTGACAGCAGCGCCACCTTTACAGTGTCTTTATGAAATGCGCCATTTACATAATTCTCCGGAACATACAAATCTTCTTCCCTGCCGTCAACCTCGACAAACCCGAAGCCCTTTGGATGACTGATAAACGTCCCGATGAACTCCTTGTCTGTATGCTTTGCCTTGACAAACTTCCCCTTCTTGGTCAGTGACAGCTTCCCCTCTGCCAGCAGTTCATTCAAAATGCGGTTCAGCTCACCCCTGTCCTCTTTGGATACCTGTAGCATAATCGCAAGTTCTTTCTCTTTCATTGGCACATAAAAATCAGCCGCCACCAAATCCATGATTACCTTTTTCCTCTTATCAGACATTCTGCTCCCTCCCTCTGTTTCCAAATTACGAAAAAACACTCTTATTACAAGAGTGTTCGTGGTTTTATCTTAAATATATAACAGTCTAAAAATTTATATTTAAAACAATAGCAAGCAACATAAATACAACGCCTAAAACTTTCGTAAACTTGACCAGCGCTCCTTCCATGGAGCGGCCTTTATTCTTGCCCCAATATGTCTCTGCTGCACCGCTGATAGCGCCAAGCCCGGCTGACTTACCCTCCTGCATTAAAACAATCACTGTAAATGCAATCGAAACCAATATCAAAATAATAGTAAGAACGATTCTCAATACTGCCATCTTCACACCTCCTTATCGACGATCTGCAGACTTCATGTCCCAAAGCCCACTGATAAAGAACAGTTTATCATAAACAGGAATACATTTCAACTGTTTTTCTCAAGTTATTTTCAAAACATATATGGGTCATCGGCATATGTACATAAAAGGTGTAAAGCTTTGTCATTATAACAAAACCTTACACCTAACATTTCATTTGACCATTAATCGTCTTCCAACATTGACTGGAAGATGTCCTTTAACGCGATAAGACTTTGATTTTCCGGTGATTCCTGCAAAGCTCTCTCCAACCAGCCTAAAGCAAGTCTTATAAACCCCTGAAACTGTTTGTTTGTCATCCCCATTACAAGCACCCCTTTCGTTCCATAAGCAGAATTTAAGTTATTAATTAAACAGCCATAAAACATGTTTTGGCATATTAGGGTATTGTTTTCACATCTCTTACAGCTGTTTTAACTAATATTTTGCTGCGCATTATATATATCGGTAAATTTTTGC
>ERZ778504.2252-NODE-2252-length-10842-cov-24.739409_pt1 | contig 10842 bp, 10 predicted proteins | sample MGYA00510046_ERZ778504 | MGnify/ENA primary metagenome ERZ778504 (study PRJEB29527, sample SAMN07138964) | mouse gut metagenome | material: feces | host: mouse | place: China:Nanjing | collected 2016-01-25 ...
TTGAATCTACATCATTTAGACTCCATAACGTTGCACTTCGTTTTGGAATCTACACCTTCGGCATACAAAGATTCCGATTACAAAGGTCTCAGGAGCTGTTGAAAAATGTCTTGTTTATCAATCTCCGGCTCCCGTGGGCATTGTCGGTTGTCAGTTTTCCGTTTTCTGTTGTCGATTGTTCGCTGTTGGACATGGAAGCGGAAAATGCAACGGCATTGCCTGATTGTGCATCATGAATTATGCATTGAGCATCATCCCGAGGGCATTGCGAGTAGGCAAAGGACTTGGACAGAGGAAAACACTTCTCAAGGCGATTCACACACTGCGCCACGAAAGCAGCACGATTACACTTACAAGTAGCGACTACACTATCGCAAAGAGACAGAAAAGTATTGTGATTCATAATTCAAGAGATTAGAAGTTTTAGAAGATTTAAATGATTTACGCTGCAAAATTACAACCTCCCCGCCCCAATCCTTCGTTATTTTGAGGAAAACAAAAAATTTCTTCACCTTGCACACCAAGACAGTCCACGAGCGTAATGCAATCTCTGCCATCGAGCGCATCCTCAACAGCCGCCAAAGCGAATTTTCATTCGCTTAAGAGCGCGTTCCGTCTTGTGATGTAGAATATTTTGCTTAACTTTGCGATGAATAACTTTGCGAGGAGATACTGCGCGTCGGCTTTCTGCCGACTCGTGCTAAGTTTTACCCGCGAACGCTATTTGTAATTGAATTGAAAAAAGGAAATAACAACCATGCAATGGCGATTAAAACATCCTCGGAGCTATGGGGCGAGGATGCAAGAATCTTCACCGAGGAAGCGGAGCACAATGACAAATTGCCTACGCCAAAGCTCTGGGAATCACAGCGCAATGTACTTTCCATAATGTTGAAGAGTATCAGAAACATTATATTCCATCTCGCAAAGGTCAACAATAGCGAATTAATTTCAGCACCCAGATATGAGCAAACTTATTAAAACCGATGCCGAAAACTCCCGGTGGATACAGGAGCTAAAAGAACGATACCGCAGCAGTCAGATTAAGGCTGCCACACGGGTAAACCAGGAGATGCTGCGCTTCTATTGGTCACTCGGTCGTGACATAGTGGCTCGTGACGCGGAGAATAGACATTAAATATTCTTAAAGTGTTATATTTACGCACATACGCGCGAGATTAATACGTTATTCAAGAGATGAATTACACGAAAGCACGAAAGAATCCGACCTCGTTTTTGGCACTCACCAATGTCAAAATATCTCTTTTTGACGAAATTTTGCCATTTTTTACTGATGCGCATGATGATTTCTTCAGATGGCACGATGTAAAAGGCAAGAAACTCGCAAGGCAACGTTCTCACGACATACAGTCCAACAGCCCTCTTCCTACGGTGGCAGACCGCCTGTTCTTCATTCTTGTTTACCTGAAGAACAATCCCACGCAGCAATATCATGGCGCATGTTTTGACATGAGTCAGCAACAGTGCGGACAGTGGGTTCACACATTGACGGAAATCCTCAGAGAGGCAGTCTCCGAAGCCGGGATGCTTCCTGCCTCCGACATTGCCTCGTTCAAAAGACTCCTTGAGGAACGGGGTGGAGACTCCGTTGTCCATGAACTCATTCACGATGGTACGGAAAGGGAGATTCCAAGACCTTCCGACCCTGGGTTTCAGAAAGAATATTACAGCGGGAAGAAAAAGAAGCACACGGTCAAGAATGCAGTAATCACCTGTATTGCAGGGCTTATACTCTTTGTGAGTCTTACAGTTGAAGGAAAGATGCACGATAAGAGAATCGCTGATGAAATGTATTCGTTTCCCTATGCATGCAATCTTATGCAGGATACCGGATATCAAGGATATAACCCGGAAAATGCAACCATTATTCAGCCGATGAAGAAACCCAAGGGGAAAGATCTCTCTCCCGAACAGAAGGCTGCCAATACCAAAATATCGCGTACCCGCATCAAAGTGGAACATGCTATCGGCGGTGTCAAGATCCTTAGGATTGTATAGGATGAGTGCCGATTGCGCAAGAATGACTTCATCGGCAAAATTTTCCACCTTGCCGCCGGACTTCACAACTGGAGGTTCAAGACACGTACGTAACATCTAACTTTATTTAATCTCTAATATATCACCAAACGACATTAAGCATATCACAATTCTTTTATAATGTATAAACGCAGTATAAGACTTAAAATCCTCACATTGATGTCAATAATTTCAGTGGCAATCACTAACTGTGGCGACGGTCATAGTGATTCTTGGGAAAAGTTGGATTTGGCAGAGCAACTAATGAATATCAAACCTGACTCCGCATTGACAATAATAGAGGATATCGATACCTCTACTCTTAAAGGAGAGGAAGAATTAGCCCGATACGCCATATTAAAATCTATGGCATTGGACAAGAATTGGATTGACGCTACTACATTTGATATAATAAATCCGGCAGTTAAATACTATATAAAGCATGGGACTGCTGATGAAAAATGTCGTGTTCTATATTACCAAGGCCGAATCTTTCAAAATCAAGGCAATGAAGATTCCGCGATGGAAAAATTTATAAATGCTGCCGATTTGAAGAATGAGATAACGGATTCTTTGTTACTTGCAAATAATTTCGTAGCAATGGGAACTTTATATTTCCAACAATACAAAATCAATAAGTTTATCGAAAGTAATTTAGAGGCTGCAAAATTATATTGCGCTGCTGGAAATAAACCTTACGGGATTATGAGTTATGCCAATGTAATTGATGGATATATGATGTCAAATTGTAGATCATCAGCAGATAGTATTATTTCCATTTGCCGTTCATTAATGCAAGGCAATCAAGATTATGAGGATATACTATTCTCTTCATTTCTTTCATATGTCATTAAGTTTGGCACGCCAGAGGAAACAAAGAAGTTTTTGGAAGAACATAAAGATCGGGACCTATCTCAAGATGATATATTAAATTTCGCCCAAGGTTATTCTAAGATAGAGGAACATGAGAAGGCTCAAAATACTATTTCAAATATAAAAATTGAAGGGAATGTATCAGATTCTCTCAAATATCTTGCAACCAAGACTAGAATACATGAAAAAATGGGTGATTACAAACATGCGTTGACCTTTTTCCGGGCATACACCATAATGCAGGAACGTTATCAAAATAAACTTATTTCACAAGATTTACTCTTTGCGGATAAACGGCACCAACTTGAGAAGGCACATCTTATTCAGATTCAAAATAGAGATCGTATTATATCAGCGATTATTTGTGGATCCTTTGTATTGCTTATAATTGTGGGGTGGATATATTATAAATTGCGTTTATCTCGCTCAGAGAGAGAGATTACGAAAAAAAGAAATTGAAAATCTGCAACTTACGCAAGAAAATATCCATAAAGAAAAAGAGAGAATCGAGCTGGAAAGGGATAAGAGAACTCTTGAAGCCCACAATCTTAAGCTTGAGCAGGATAATCTAAGAAAAGAAAATGAAAAGATTGCGTTGGAAAGGAATAAAAAAGCTCTTGAGGCCCACAATCTTAAGCTTGAGCAGGATAATCTAAGAAAAGAAAATGAAAAGATTGCGTTGGAAAGGGATAATAAGGCTCTTGAAGCTAAGAATTTGGAAATAGAAAAGCAACGTCTTGTTGCAGAACAACGACAACATGAACTTGAGGCAGCCAACCTCCTCTTGGAAAAAAACGATTGGAGGAAGAACGGGACAACTTAAAAAAATTGCTAAATAAGCAAAAAGAATTATCCAAGCCTATTCAAGAGAGTATAAAAATGCGACTTGATATATTAAATAGTTTACTGGCCAAGGAAATATCAAGCAATGATAATTATGCAAAGCCATATAATAAATGGATTGAGTCAATATTCCGTGATAGAAATGAGTTTATGAATTCAACAAGACTCGCATTTTCCGCATCACATCCACGATTAATTAAATACTTGGAGCAACACGAACTCACAATAGATGAGATCAACTATCTGTGCTTATATGCAATAGGCTTACGTGGGAAAGAAGTAGGCGAATACATACAGCTGAAACGGCACTATAATATCAGCTGCGAGATTCGCAAAAAACTTGGCATAGATGTACATGAAACAAATATCGGCAAATATATTCGTAGGAAAATGAATGAACTATAAAGAAGCTTCAAATACTATTTACTACGTCCAGCGACATGTCCCCTATCTGCTATAATTAGGGATATTCAGTTAATGGCTTAATTTTATAGCTGAGTTTGCAAGGGAGAGTGCCGTATTCGCTCCGGACTTCACATCAGAGAGCAAATTTCCAAATCTCAGCAGTCAAAATCAGCTGAAAAGTTCGCCCGACTACATGACCAACCGCCTCCGACGGGATAGGAGGTACAAAAACAATCTGATTCATCAGGCCCGCTTGCCCTTTTGCCTCATCTCCTCTTCCTTGGCAAGCTTGCGTGCCGCAAGTGTCGCGGCATTGGCCATGTGTATGCCGGAAAAGAGGAGCAGGGTCTCGCTTCGGGCGTTGCGCGCCGCAATCCTTCCGACACCGTAATGCTGCTTCTGGTTTCCGAAACTGCCCTCCATAGCGGTCGAGCGCAGTGTGCCGATTATACGGCGTGCCGTGCTGACATCGGCGGACTCGTCCTTCGGTTTCGGACCCTTGCGGGCGAAGCAGGTCGTTATTCCGTTCTGTGTGCAGTACTCTTGAGCCGTACGCCATCGTTGAATGCCTCGAACGAGTGGTGCTCAATGAAGGAGATGCCGTCTATCATGATGTTGTTGACCTTGGCCCCGAACTCGACCCTCTTGTTTTCCTTTCCCCTGACTATCGGACGCAGGTACGGTCTGTCGATGCTTACGATTCGATGCTCGATCCTCTCTCCCTTGAAAAGACGTCTCTGCTGGTCAAGGACCATCCGGCATGCCTTGGCCCGTTTGGCCTGTTCGGCAGTCAGAATGGTCAGACCGCCTGTGATCTTGTTGAGCCTGCTCCATTCTTTCAGGAGCCGTTCAAGAAGGTGCAGAAGCCTGCGTCTCAGCTTCCGGGTCTCCGACTTGCGAGACTTCCGTTGTTTGGCATCGACAAGTCTGGTCTTGCCCACGTCATGATATCTCGTGCGGGGTATGGGTTCGCCCCAGAGACGGCATTTGTCCCTGAGAAGACCGTACAGCCATTCGCAGCATTCCCACAGAAGCTTGATGTCGGTCGGATAGTGCAGCAGGCACTCATAACATGTGGCGTCGGTCAGCATCATGTCCTTGTTTTCCAACTGTCCTTCCCATTTGTCATAGAGTATCTTCTGTAATGGCCTGATGTCCTGATACGCGGCGAGGCGGTTTCGTATCGCACTTACGATCTTTCCGTTCTTTATCGGATTGGCCGGATCGATGAGTATGCCGCAGACAATCTGCATGTGGATGTTGCCGTTTAGCATCTCCACAAGGCCGTCGTCAGACATTCCCGTATACGGCTTGAGGAACATCAGGGCGATCTCTCCCTCGGGAGGGAACATCGGTTTGTTGCCCTGCGGTTTCTTTGCCGGCATGCGGCCTCGAATTTCAGCTGCCAGTTCCTTCAGTGGGAGCTGCTCATAGATGCGTCCAAGTTCGCTGGACGCAAAACTCTCTCGATATCTCTGAATGAAATCGAACTCGGTAAGCGGTAATGTCGCTGTAATCTCAGATATTTTTTGTAACTTCACGATGAAAAAATTTGGTTTTACCCCCGAATAAGTCCGTGACGGGTCAATCGGGGGTTCTTTGTATAGTTACAAAATATCTATGCCATTTACAAACAATTAACTGGCTATTTTCTGAATATCCCTAAGTAATCGAGCGCAAGTGTCGCACTTGACGAAGTCCATAAAAGGAAAAATGAAGATTGCTGTTGCATTATTAATACATTTAAGTCTAATACTGAAGAGACATCTGTCGGCAAAATTGTCTATGATAAATCCTGAATCTGGAACATGGTTTGACAATCTCCATATTAACGTTAAACTTTTTTTGTCTCTGATAAAGTTTAGTCTGCACATTGTTTATATATTACTATCAATCAGCAAAATAAAAATATCGGCGTTAAATTTTTTTACTTGACAGAAAACTATATTTACACTAATTTTGCACCAGTTCAACAACAATTAACAACAAATCTCAGATGAAGAAACTAATCATTTTTGTATCGATGATGCTTACGATAGCATTCACTGCTCCAGCTGCAGAAAACGCAATATTCATGGAATATCACCGTGATAGTAAGTCATCAAATAGACAAGTTCGTCGTACGCCCATGTACTTTCCAATAGATGTGCTGTATGACTTCGACACACATACTATCAATATAATTGGAGATAATTCAGTTGATGCCGAGGTATATATACGAGGTATATATATATGATATGTTTGGAAATATCGAATACTTTTCGACTTCACTCAATGTGACCTTCAATATTTCGACTCCCGGAATCCATATAATCAGCATTCAAGGGGATGGATGGTATGGCGAAGGAAAGATTCAGATATAATGAAATGTTATTGATGAAAGATCAATCCAAAATACTCAATTCATTAACTTTGTGATATAGAGAAAGGGTATTTTTCATAAAGGAAAATCATCAATCCTTATAGATGATAAATGTCGACACTATCATCGTGCAGACTTAACTGTTCAAAAGCGCAACTGTCAGAGCGGTTCTGACAAAGAAATGCTTCAAGGGTGTTTGAACTTTCTTTTTTTCTTATAACAATAGAATTGCACCCAATTCGGTTAACTAATTCTCACATGAAAAAGTTAATACTTGCTATGGGACTCTTAGCAATAAGCACGTCATCTTCATACGCATACATGCACAAGACGAGCTGTGGCGTTATGGTTCAGACTATCCCATCTGAATATTTCGAGACAGAGCAAGAGTGGTTGGATTACTGCGCAGAGCTGGATGATATATACTGTTAAATCAATTCTAATTGGTTCAACAATAACATTAAGCTAAATCCAAACCATTGATTGTTTTAAGTACTAACTAGGCTACTCAGTTTGATGTCACAATTTTTAGCTCCATTACTTTAGTCGAACATAGCATACTAATAAAATGACAGCAAAAAGTCATTCTGATTTTTGAATCAAAATAACCAAGTCCCGTAACATTAGCTTGCTTTCGTTATGAGAGTCGGGATTTTTATTTCAAAAGATGAGTACATCGAACCAAGTAACCTGAACATTAACTCAGTAATCTTTCGGATCTTGAATCCGAAAGATTACTTAATACGTAAATACATGAAACTTAGATTATTGATATTTATCATAGCAGGAATGCTTTGGACAATGCTTCCAGCCTACTCTACGAATAATATTTCCGATGGAAGAAGACTTCTTACCCCTAAGGAGATTGTAGACACATGCTATTTAACCATAGGATATTATCATCGAACGTATGACCCTATATTAGAGACAACCAGATGCCCCGATGAGATTCTTCTGATTGGCAACAACAACAGTTGGTATGGTTCATATGGTGCATTCCAGATAGACTCTTTGGTGCGCTCAAGACCTGACATGAGCAGAGAGGAGTTTGGCAAAATATACAATAGCCTGGACATGTCTCCCGAATGCTTAATAAAGGATTATCTGGACGACTCCTATAAATTTTGTGGACATATATTCTCCAACTATTACACATATCAAGAGAAAGTGCCGGTGATTGACTGGACATTACACAACGAGACAGACACTGTCCTGAACCAAATATGTAGGAAAGCCACGTGTCTCTTCAGAGGCAGAAAATGGACTGCCTGGTACGCCAACATTCCAATTAGCGACGGGCCATGGATGTTCTCAGGACTTCCCGGGATAATCTTAAAACTGACGGATTCGGAATCTGAACATCTAATCGAAGCCTTTGAAATCCAGACCACCACGGCACCCTTTGGCATGCCCAAACATCTCTACATCAAAACAACCCGTGAAAAATACTTGAAAGAACTTAAAGATTATAAGAACAATCCATGGAAAAATCTGGAAATGATTGGCACTCAAATGGCGGATAAAGATGATAGAAAAATCCAGCATCGCAAAAAGAAATTGTTTTACAATCCAATAGAGCTTGAATGATGAGATTTCGCTTGTCATACATAAATGCATTTACGGTTATTGCATTATTATCATGCCTGCAAATTAAAGGCGAGGTAATAAAGGGCGTTGTTGTCGATCAAGACAGCCTGCCCGTTAAACATACAATAGTGCAAATCATGGATGGCGACAAGCCCCTATATTACTCCACCACCCGCGCCGATGGATCATATAGAATCAAGGCAGATTCAATTACAGAGGGTTGTTTCTTACAATTTTCAAGATATGGCTATGAATCCTTGTATCTTGCCATATCCTCCGATTCAATCTACGACGTCATGCTGCTGCCCAAAACAACCGACCTTAAGGAATTTGTGGTAAGAGCCCCTCAAACAAGGGTCAAGGGCGATACGATTGAATATGACGTTGCCGCCCTTACATCAAAGGCTGACCGAAACATTGCCGACATTATACGCAAACTCCCGGGAGTACACATTCAAGATGATATCATATTTTATGACGGAGAACCAATCAACCGGTTTTATATCGAAGGATTAAACATGCTTGGAGATGACTACTCGATTGCCACAAACAATATCAATCCAAACGACATCTCCTCAATAAGTATTTACGAGAGACATCAACCGAAAAAAGTACTGACTGATCTTAAGATGTCGGATAAGGCAGCACTAAATTTAAAACTGAAGAAAAAATCCTTACTGCGTCCCATTGGATATTTGCAGGGTGGGATCGGGCTGAATGCGGAAAAAGATATAAGATACCAAGGGAATCTGTACAGCATGCTTGTGTCTCCGACAAATCAGACAATGATTTCCTCTGATATCAATAATCACGGAGCATTTCGCCTCCCTTACGGCAGGGACAAGGAGTTCTATGCCACCACAGCCTCTTCCCTGATGGAAAAACAACCGTTGGGCAACGCGGACATTCCCGGCAACCGTTATTACAACAACAGCACCCTCGACACGGAAGGAAGCTCACTTTTCAAATTCAATGATGACCTCGTCTTCTCTATCCGTGCTATATATGGGAATGAGAGTGACTCATACTCCAATGCCTCTTCCCTCCGTTATCTCGCCTCCGGACAAGAAGACATCATCTATCAGAATAAAGGCCATACGTCTCTCGGCGGCAGCCATCTCAGGACGGAGGCAAAAATCGAACGGAATTCAAGCAATAATTATCTTATTGACATAATTCGTTTTGAAGGTATAAAATCAGACAATTCATACGACGTGACGTCAGAGTACAGAGGAGTGGAAAGGCTGAACAACAAAGAGCTTTCCTTAACGAACAGCTTTAATACTATCATCAGGAAGGGGGGAAATCTGTTTGAAATAAACTCTGATATATCTTATGCAGATATGCCAAATTATTATATGCACTATGCCGACGACTCTGCGCCGGGTCAAAATATATCACAAATTCTTTCCGGCAGACGTTTTTCCGGACATGCAAAAGGGGGATATGGATATGCTTTTTCAAACTTAGTTGTCGGTGGCGAGCTTTTAATCCTAATTGAAAATGAACTTTTTAAATCCGCTGACGATGATGCGAGACAAATCACGAATAATGAACGTGGACATATCCTAAACGTAGCGTTAAGACCTTATCTGGAATGGAAACTCAGCAAAATGCGCTGGCGGAGCGAGCTGGAGACCTCTTATTACGACGTAAGATATGGCTCCGTTGATAACAATAGAATATTCAGGCACCATAAGCCATACCTGCAGGGTTCTACCAGTCTATACTGGAGAGCCTCGGCATTTGTGCACATGAATGCCGCCTTCGGAGTCAGACGTACATTTGGCGGGATTAAAGATTTCATCGAATCCCCGATATATTCTTCTTTCCGTACACGTATAATTCCCGGTAACGGAAATCTTGCAAATGCCCTCTCTTTGAAGTATTCATTAAATGTTTCCTACTCTAATCCTCTACAGGGTCTTGTCTGTCGGGGTATGATAATCTATACAGACACCCATAAGAACTCTCTGGCAGCTTCATCTATAGATTCCGATGGCAACATGCTGACCTCAAATGCAAATAAGGCCAACAAAGGGAAATCTGTGGTATGGAACCTGGATATCTCAAAGAGGCTGTCGGAGTTTGATATCGTTTTTAAATTGTTAGCCAATGGCATGTCAACTCGCAATAAACGCATCCGACAAGACACCCCTCTTCATGTGATTACGAACCTGGTCAATGTCGATGCCATTGGAGTGGCAAACCTATTCTCCGACCGATTGACACTTGATATCAATTGTGGTTACTCTTATTCCAATCAAAGTATAAAAACGCCGGGCTCTCGGTCTCATATCAGCAACTTCAAGGGAAACTGCAAATTGTCATGGTTCATTCTTCCATATCTTGAACTGTATGGTGGCATCAACGCAAGACAAAGCCATATGGAGAACGGGAGTTATAGGAACTTTATGTTCGTGGACGGAGGTTGTCGTTTCAAGAAATCAAAGTATGAGATTGAGTTGGCAGGTAAAAATCTGGCCAATGTCAGCTCATATGAATATTGCACTATGCTTCCGCTCGAAATAGATTATTACTCATATAAACTCCGTCCCTTGGAATTCATGCTCACATTCAAGTGGATACTTTAATCGAGAACTCCCATAAAAACCTTAAATACTTGACTATTACTAATAGTGAGTTCTTCAATTAAAGGTTTATATCAAGCCTATACAGAGTAAACGTCCCATAAACCGCCTTGCCTGACTGGAAGGGCGGTGTTAATTTTGCGG
>ERZ778504.2269-NODE-2269-length-10775-cov-38.204757_pt1 | contig 10775 bp, 11 predicted proteins | sample MGYA00510046_ERZ778504 | MGnify/ENA primary metagenome ERZ778504 (study PRJEB29527, sample SAMN07138964) | mouse gut metagenome | material: feces | host: mouse | place: China:Nanjing | collected 2016-01-25 ...
GAATGTATGTGACGGAATCAGGAAATGGAGGCTTGCCGTAATGCACGGAGGCCGTCATATTCTTTCGCATCGTGGAGTGTTGACAACGGAAGAGTGGCGCGACGGCTAAAAGAAACAAGCAATGGAGCGGGCGTTAAGAATACGGAGTTGCAGATAAGCAAGAGCAGGATTGGCGAAGCTCCGGCTCCGGCGTTCAGCAACTCGGTGTTTAGCCCGCTCTCATTCTCAGGTAATGCGGTCGGCGGTAGAGCAGCCTCCGGCAAACGCCGCGGACGGCATTGCCATTACCAGACATTGCCTCGCTGTGCGATGACAAGCCCAGCCGTCGTACCTCTCTGGAGTTTATATTTCTGAAAATCGCATCTGAATAAAGCATTGACCGTATTTAGCCTTGATTTTCTTGGAAACACCAAAAATTATGGCTAATTTTGCAGTTGGCCTGCAATATGGGCTTGAATTTTAGGTATAATACAAAATGATACGCGAATTCTGGACTGAAAACTACCTGTCAATTCGGGAACGTCAAACGATGAACTTTGAGACGGACGGCGATGATGGAAACTGGATGAGTGCCGAAATCACAAAAGGTGTTCATCTTGGCCGTGTGGGAATAATATTCGGAGCCAACGCTTCGGGTAAATCGAATATGCTCAAAGCGATGCAGAACGCTTTTGAGCTTATGTTCATTGACCGTAAAGACCGAAATGAAAGGGTGCATTCTGAAATGCCTTTTGCTTTGACCAAGGATCAGCCGACAAAGATGTTCGTGTCTTTTTATGCCGACGGTGTCAGATATGATTACATGATTTTATATCTCGGAAGCCATATCATAAGGGAGGAATTGAATTACTATCCCAATAAGAGCAAGTCTCTGTTTTATGAACGCGAGTTTGTCGGCGAAGACAGACAATGCGAGATTAAATTTGGAACAAGCATTGGCATAAAGGCGAAGACGCTCCGGGTTCTGAAAGAGCATACTCTCAACAATCATTCGGTCCTCTCCACATATGGAAAAGTGTCCTTGCCGGAAGACGCATGTAAGATTGCGGCACTGTACAATTGGATTAAGTCCCATGTACATGGAGTCAACAATGACGGCGGAAGCCTCGTCTCTCTTCTGAAAGAGGTAAGTCAGAATGAGAAAAAGAAAGAATTCTTCATACAGATGTTGAAAAAGGCTGATTTCAATATTTCAAATTTCAGCGTCATATCGGATGGCGTTGAAAACCATGTGGAGTTTGTAAATACATCAGATGAAGGTAACTTCATGTTGCCTCTCTCCACACAGTCTGCCGGAACAATTAAATATCTGGTTGATCTTAACTATCTGTATAATGCCATAACCGGAGACCATATCTATATGCTTGACGAATTAGGCGAGGATTTGCATTATGATCTGCTACTGTATTATATTCAGGTCTTCCTTGCCAATTCGTGCCAATCGCAGTTGTTTTTCACAACACAGGAGATGACATTGCTTTCAGAAGATCAGTTTAATGAAAACCGTCAATCAGTGTGGTTCGTAGAGAAGTCATCTGAAACGGCGGCATCTGAATATACCCGCGCTGACAAACTCGGCCTCCGCAGGGAACACTCACTCTACAATTCCTATCGTATCGGTCGGTTTGGGTCAAAACCTGTGTTGGGTTCGCCGTTCATCTTAAATCAGAAATGAGCCATGCCAAAAGTAAGGAAACAAACCACTGTGATTATCGGCGAAGGCCCTACGGAGTTCTTCTATCTCAATTCATTGAAGGATGAGTTCCGCCAGTTACAGAGCATCAAACCGGACACTCCGAAGAATACGAGCCTGCGTGAATTGGAACGCTCGATTGAATCTGCAATAGCAATCGGATATGACAGGATTTTTTGTCTTATCGACATGGACAATAAGAAGAAAGACCCGACAAGTTGGGCAGCCTATTCTGAATTGAAACGGAAATATCATGGCAAGAAGGTCCACAATGAGAAAAAGGGGCTCAATTATGAAGTCCGTTTCTTTGAGACTGACCGCTGCACTGAACTGTTCTTCCTTTATTATTTCAGATATACGGGACAAAATTATGCCGATTCAAAAAGCATAGAGGACGAGCTTTGCCGGATATGTGGATATGAAAAAACTCAACGGTTTTTCAGGACACATCCATTGCATCAATATTTCCAGAAGAAAGGCGGTGATTGGGTAAGGGCGATTGAGAATGCCCTGAAATCTGAGAAATGCCTGATTGACGGAGAACGGGATTATACCTATTCCGAAATAGGCTCAATGTTCAAAGAGCTGGGAATTGTCTGATTTTGTCAGTATAGTATGAAGTGTGTTCGCTCGTCAACACCACGGCACGATGGGGAAAAAGCATGGCTATCACAATAACTTAATTTCGGCAATAAGCAAGGTTCTATTGCCGAAATTAAGGAGGAGCGTGTTATTCCGAATTAATTCATATACCTTGCAGTGTTCAATGACATTGAACACCACGGTGTATTATAACTGGGATTGATGTAAAATGTGTCCCTGTTAAAAAAATGAATCCTGATATATTTGTAAAATTAGATTATTCTCCGCAATTTTGCATTATTCTCCAACACTCGGAGAATAATGCAAAATATCGTAGAACATGAAGGAGATAACAATCGCCGGACAGCAGATAGAGCTTCGGAATCTATCCAAGCAAGACCAAAAAGGTCTGTGGCTTGAACTCATTGCAAATTTCAAGATGATGCAGTTTGATTTCAATGGGCAGGTTATGCTTTTGCTTGTGGCCAAAGGTGAAATGGATTATACCAATGTGCAGCGTCGTAAGATTTCGGAAAGAATTGAAAGCATCAAGCATATTCCGGCTGTATTTTACTTTGACAATTTATTGACTTATGAGCGTGACCGATTAGTGGAGCAAGGAGTGTATTTTATCGTAGCCGATAAATTTGCATTTGTGCCTACCTTGATTATCAACAGGCTGTCAACAAAAAGTGAGATTAAAGAATTGTTTTATCCGTCAACACAATATATTCTTTTTTATCATCTACAGATCGAGAGCCTTGACGGTTTGTCGCTTAAAGAGTTGGAGGATAAAGTACCTTATAAATATAAGACAATCGCCAAATCCATAAAGCAACTTGAAGCATTGGGATTGGTTAGTCTGGAAGGCAGCAGGAATAAGAAACTTGTGTTTGAACTGTCAGGGAAAGAACTTTGGGATAAGGCGTCAACCAATCTAATTGATCCAATCAAAAGCATAGAATACACATCAGATGTATTTCCCGAAGGAGATATTGGCGGAATCTCGGCTCTGTCGCATTACTCAATGCTCGTCCCGGAGGATGTCCCGACAAGAGTTTTGACTGCGGAGTGGGTGCGTGAACATAAATACTCCATACCCGAATTGCACTCTTTTGAAGATACACAGCGCATCGAGATATGGAAGTATCCGCCGTCAGGCACTTCCGGCTATGTGGATAAATTGTCATTGTTCCTGACATTGAAAGATGATAACGACCCACGGGTTGAGAAAGAAATTGCAATAATGATGAATAAAATAAAATGGTAGGAGGACTTGAAAAATTCAGGGAAGCGTTTGCCGACTTCTCTGACAACTTTGTGATTATCGGAGACACAGCCTGCGATGAAGTCCTTTCCGAACATCCCTCAAACGAGCACTGAGATTCCAAGAGAGACAAGATAATTGAGATTTGACAGCAGTATAACGGCTAATATGCTGATTCCGATTGCAGAAACTTTAACATTTAGGATAGCGTGTACATCGCGGAAAATGATTAAATTTGCACTATCGGATGAAAAATGACGAAGAACATTGAAACACTGTCGTGTGCGTAACGTGTACACCACAGGAAGAGCAATGCCAACAACTTGATTATCAATGCAAAGCATAAGATTCGCCAACCCCAGGCGGATCACAGAACAAATCGGCAAGATGCCGCAAATCGCTGAAACTAAGACGGTTTCAGCGATTTTTGTAATACCCCTATCCGGCAGAATAGTGAACATTGTGAGGTATGGCAGTGTGCAATTCGTGAACAGCCTCCGGCGTGAACAGTTTTGTTCACGATTTATGAGGTGAATTTGTAGTCATCTATCCTTCTGTGTTTTGCGGCGATTTGCTGTCTTGAAAGTGGGGCTTTCATACTTTCCACAGGGTTCAGATCCCCTCTTTTCGAGAATTAGGAGTTGATTTTGGGCGGAATTTAACATCAATTGAAGTTTTTAACTACGCGACAGTTAATTTGGTCTTGTTTTTAACTCTTTTATCTATGTTCAGCCGAGTTTGAGATTGTGTTCAATCGTGAACAAGGTGGCAGAACGGTGAATTATCATGAAATTGTCGAACAATAATTCGTGAACAAAATCCGGATGTTTCTTCCTGTTCACGGAAGTGTTCACCAGACTTGCGATACGGTGTTGATTTCCTTGCTCTTGCCTGTTGTGAAATTGGGCGAAAATGATTATATTTATGTAACCATTAAACCACAATTTCAAACTATGTTACATGATTCTTATTTCACCTTGTCTTTCATAGCAAGGAAAGCCCGCGCCCTCCGCAACGGCGAGTATCCAATCTTCGTCCGCATAACCGTGAGCGGTCAGATTTCGGAAATGAACCTCGGACGAAGTGTCGCACCTGAGAACTGGGATCAGAAACGCGCCATGTCCAAAGGCCGTTCGCGCCGAGACCTCGAACTCAACAAATATATCGAGGTTGTGAAAGCCCGCTTCCTCGAAATCCACAATATGCTTGTGCGCGAAGGAAAGATGGTAAATCCGAAAATACTGCGTGACCATTTCCTCGGCACTGTCGAGAAGCCCAAAATGCTCTGCGAGGTATTCCGCATGGCAAATGAACAGCGACGCGCCGAATATGAACGCGGCGACATGGGGAAAGCCACATATGAGCGTTGGGTGCGCTGTGTCACCTATCTGGAAGAGTTTATGCAGTTGACGCAAAATGTGACTGACATTCCTGTCAAGGATGTGACAAAAGGATTCGTGCAGGATTTTGAACACTTCCTGCGCATGAACAAGAAAGCGGCAAATAATACCGCAGTGCGCTATCTGCGTTACCTTAAGAACGTGATGCAGTACGCAATCGCCAACAAATGGGCAACCGAAGATCCGTTCCTCGGCAAGCGTTTCAAACGTACCGTCGCTGACCGTAAGGCATTGACCGAAGCCGAGTTGAAACGTATGATGGATCTGGACTTAAAAGTTTATCCCCGTGTCGAGGCTGTGCGTGACACTTTCGTGTTCTGCTGCTTCACCGGGCTGGCGTTCTGCGACATAAAGTCGCTCAAACGCTCAGACATCACCACCGACGCTGACGGTCGGATGTGGATACGCAAGCATAGGGAGAAAACGGGAGAACTGAGCGTTATTCCCCTGCTTGATGTTCCCCGCCGTCTGATTGAGAAATACAGTAACCACCCGAAAGTTTTATTGGAAGGCGTGGTACTGCCGGTCATTTCCAACCAACGCATGAATGCCTATCTCAAAGAGGTGGCGGATTTGGCAAAAATCAACCGTCATCTCACCTCGCATATCGGGCGGCACACCTTCGCAACACTCTCGCTGAGTAACCACGTGCCGATTGAAAGCATCTCGAAGATGCTCGGTCATTCCGACATACGGACAACTCAGATCTACGCTAAAATGCAGGATAAGACCATATATGAGGATATGGCAACAATGCGCAACAAGTTTGACTGCGCCATGATGAACTGACAGCAGACAGTGGGAAAGAAAAATAACGGCAACCGGGCTATTGGCTTGGCTGCCGTTATTATTTCAGTCGAATTTGGGTCGGTAGTTGGATTGCAGGAAGATTTCTATATCTTCCTCGGCATATAATATCTTGCCGTCAAGCCGGTAGTATGGGATTATTCCTCGGTCGCGGTAGTCCTGTGTGGTGCGTCGGCTTACTCCGAGCAGTTCTGACAGCATGGCGTCGGTGATGAACCGCTTGCCGTGGAGCAACGGGTGGTATTCGGCTCGAAGTCGCTGGCACATTGCGGTGATGTCGTCGGCCTGTGCGGTCAGCCGCATTATGCGCGGGTCTGTGTCGGTTATTATTTCTTTCATTGCCCCGCTCCTTTCTCCTTTTCGATAAGCCCGGCGATGTCGCTGCCCTTGAACTGTGAAAGTCTGCCGATATGGGAGAACCCGATTTTGCCGCGCTCTTTCAGTGTGCGTAGCTTCCTTTCGGAGATGTGGAGATAGTCGCAGGTCTGCTTGGTATTGAGCCAGTCCGATAATTTCTTGTCACGCAGCTCGTCATACAACGCCTTGACTGTCTTGTGGAGAAAATCGACACGTTCAATCAGTGCGTCGAATACTTCTCGCTCAACTTCAATTGTGTCCATAAATTTGTGGATAAAGTGGATTATATAGTGGTGGTTTGTGGGATAAGGTTTGAAAAAGTCGGCGGGTATCCCTCCCGCCGACTCACCACTAAATCCACAATCAAAAATTTATGACTGCGATTCAGTGGCAAAGTTAGCGATTTATTTCCGTATTTCCATGCTATTACACGGAAAATCAGTCAAAACCGATGGCGTGGGCCTCGTTTCTTTTTGCGTTGCATACGCCGACGGAACTCTTCCTCGTCGGGGTTGAACGACTGCCCCTGCTGGAACAGGTCAAGCCCCGGAATTGGCAGGTCGTAATCGCTGAAATCGGAAACGGATTGGGTAACGGTATGTTGATTTTGTCCGCCTGTGGATTGATGCTGACTGCTTGATGGTTGATCAAACTTCGGCTCTTGTGCCGTGTCGGAATGGGTGTTATCCCGCGTTGGCTCTATCGGCGGAACAACAATAGGTGTTGCAACATCGGGAATATAGGTAGGTGCGTTTGCCGGATTGTTGAACCGCTCGTTAATGGCGTTTGCAGAAAACTCCTTGCCTAACCGGGAACCATTCAATACTGTCATAGTGCTGTGGTCAATGAAAGTTACACCATATATGCGCCCTTCCTCAGTATAACGGAGAACCACATCAATGTTATGCTCTTTCAGCTTGGCGATGAAGTCCGATTTGTCGGCGGCAACAGTAAACACATCGGCAACCCTACGCTTAGTTGGTGCAACATCAATCTTTTCCTTCGAGCGTTCAAACCTGCCGTCAATAGCAGTGCGACTCGCGAACTTACCGAGGCGTGAAGCCTTGAAAGGCGTTGCGATGGTCTTGCCGCTGTCATCAGTGGCGAAATACACAAGACCGTGATACTCGCGCCCGTTCACTTTGCCGTCGGTAGGCTCACACCTTACATTATATAGTGAGAGAATGGCGTTATATTCCCCGATGGTCTGGAATTTATAACGCATACCGACCATTTTGACGGTGTTGGCAACCTGACGCTTCAAATCTCCGGCTGGGTCAATCCTGCGTATGGGCATATCGGGCGAGATTTTTTCTCGTTGCGCCTTGTGGAGATTATATTTTTCCTCCAGCTCGGTGGTAATTTTCTTGCTGCGACGAAATAGAAAGTCCTGATTGAGCCTCTTGCCCTGCTCGTTGACATTGACTGTCACTATATGGATATGGTGGCGGTCAATGTCCATGTGCTTGTAAATTATGTAGGGCTGCTCACCGAAGCCGAGTTTTTCCAGATACTCGCGTGCAAGGATTTCATACTGCTGCTCAGTCAACTTATCGTCGGGGTGCGGATTTAGGGAGATATGCAGCACAGGCTTTTTTGTCCTGCCCGTTTTCGGCATGAACAGGTTGAAATTCTCCACCATGCGGGCGATGTCGATATGTCCGTCTGCCGGAAGTATAATCTTGTTGGCACCAAGCACACGGCCCTCGTCACGGTTCATCTTTTCGCCGTTGTATGACAACGCCCCGTAGAGCGACGAGCCTATCGAGATTTTAGCGACCATTGCTGCTCGAATTTTTCCGACAACGACATCACCTGCGACATGACACCTATCATCTCAATGGTGGCTTTCTCCAACTTGTAGAGATGTGTCATCGCTTTTTTCTCGGTGAAATTCTCCCGGAGGGTTCTGACTGTAAGGTCATAATTTACCCCGATTGTACGGTATTGTGCGAAAAACTCCGAAAGCTTTGCGCAGTAAACCGCAAGCGACTTATCGGCGACAAGCACCTTGAATGGCTTGCCAAAGATGAGCTGCTTGATGAAAGTGGCCTTTACGGTCGCATTGGCTTTCTCCATCATTCTGGTGAGTTCATTCCATTCGAGATCGTCAAAGCTGACTTTGACATGGTGGCTGCATTTGTTTGCAACCGGCGGTCGCCCGCCTTTACAAAATAGATTTGTCATAAAAGTGTGGATTAAAGTGGTGGTGCATCGCGGAGTCTATGCCAACCGCAGGTTTGGAACAGGGATGTCCGACTTTGGAGGACAGCCTCCACATAGCAAGGTTGTTTCGTGGGAACCGGAGTTACCCGAAACCTTTTGGGGAACCCAAAAGACACCTTGCTATGTACGGACGTACATCCTGACTATTATGAAATAAGGAGTTATGCCCTAATTGGCGGCCCGGTTTGCCTTTAAGGTGTACGAAAGTTGTACTCTTACGCCTTATTTCCATGCCTGCGGAGGGTGTTCAGCCCCTCGGTGCTTATATAAAGTTACGAAAATTTCTCGGCAATTACAAACGACGAGAAAAAATATGAGCGAAAATCCGATGCTTTATGCCGGGGTTGGAGAGCCAATTACTGGCAACAAGAAAAAACTTTGCCCCGGAAATGTTAAAAATTCAGCCCGGTTTTCGGGAAATCCGGGGAAAAATGGGGAAAAACGTGGACATAGCCGGACATACTTGGACAAGATGGGATTAGCTGTAAAAATTACCATGAAACTTTTTGAAAAATATTTTGTATCTTTATATAGAGATTGACGGATACTACTGCCTTCAAGGAGTTCAAATTACAGACACTATTAAGGAACTATCCAACGAACCGCAGTAATGTTCATAGATCTTACCGGAGTACATTGGAAATTTTGAAAGATAGATATGATAAAGGAATATACCATATCCTTTTGCAGAGTTCAATCCTTAGTATTTATAATAGAACTGCTTGCATTACGACATTTGTATTATCCTTAATTATCATCTATCCAAATGAACAACCAAAGTATAAAGGTAATAATATACTTACTATCTATAGTAACTTCATGGCTATACAGCCATAGATATATAGATAGAGAACTACCACTTAATCCCAAAACAATTAAAGAATTATGACTATGACACGACGATATCCAACCCCGGTTTAATCAGCCGATGCCCTCCCAACAGCGGAGGAAGGTCGCCCATAAGCGACGGAGAAAGCTGTACCCTATACCAAGCATTAGACGATGCCGGCAATGCGTTCTGTCGATAGAAGCCCGGTCTATCCGTGTCAGAATATACGCTGACGGCTACCGCTATGTCCTTATCCAACCATCAACCCTTAAACAATGCACTATGGCCAAAGTATATGAGTCCGATATCGACCCAGATGAATTCATCCGCTCGTTCCGTGATGATCCGTCCGGAATATCTTCAATGAAAAAGAAATCCACAGAGGAAAAAACATCTGAAAATCCGCAGTCGGAGGTCAAGGCACAACCGACTGAAAGGAAAACAGAACCGCCAAAGCCCGCTCCTGCAAACAAGACCACATCGGTTACCCCGGTTAATGCCGAAAGCGAGTATCGGCAGAAATACATAGCGAACACCGCATATCTGCGTCCGAAACTGCGTTTTCTGATGGTCGAAATCAATCCCGACTTCATTCAGAAAATCAAACGTATCATCTCCTATGAGAATGATTCGCCGTGTTCAATCAAATCGTTTGTCAACAACGTGCTGGCAGAACACTTCGAGCGATACGAGGCAATAATCAAGAAAAGGCTTTGAAAGTCCCCAAATCCGAACTCGCCGCCCTCGACCGCAAAATCACCGCTGAGCTGGCTCCAAAACATGATGAAACCGCAGACGGTGAGGAAATCAAGCCAACCGCAGCCTGTCATCAGCAACCAGCCAACAACCCTACACCCCAATCTCCAAACCAACAAGAGGATAAATCTACGCTCGTAGCCGAACCGCATCTAATATATCAAACGGTACATCCATTGCGTTCTACATACAGACCGATTGGATTATGAATTATATCAGCCAGATAGAAGTTAATTTCTATCTGGCTGATATATAGTCATATTTCTACTTGATCTAATATAAAATTATTCTCGCTAAAAAATTTTCTTGCTATTTGATGCAGTCTTTTGGGGTCTTTTTCATCTATTATTAGTATATTTAATTCAATGGACAAAGTATCGCTTGTCAAACAATGCCAATCGGGAGATAGAGAAGCCTTCGGAATTCTCTATCAAACTTATTTTGCGCCTATGCGAGAGGTCGTGGCATATTATATCCATAATGATGATATAGAGCAAGATGTGCTCCATGATGGTTTTCTGATAGCCTATACATCAATAGGCTCTCTCAAAAATGGCGCAAAAATAGAGGCTTGGCTCACCTCTATAATGAAAAACTTGTCACTTCAATACCTGAAGGATGAATCAAGCCACATTTCTGTTCCCATGTCGGATACTGCAATCGCTGATAATGCCATTACATCCGCAGATAACGCTCGTGAATTAACTTGGGAAGAACTGGACAAAATAATCGACAAATTGCCCGAGGGTTATGGCAAAGTTTTTCGGCTTGCGGTTCTTGATGGGCTTTCGCATAAAGAAATTGCCGCGTTGCTTGGTATCGCCCCACATTCTTCATCTTCGCAACTCACGCACGCAA
>ERZ778504.2277-NODE-2277-length-10744-cov-6.330807_pt1 | contig 10744 bp, 5 predicted proteins | sample MGYA00510046_ERZ778504 | MGnify/ENA primary metagenome ERZ778504 (study PRJEB29527, sample SAMN07138964) | mouse gut metagenome | material: feces | host: mouse | place: China:Nanjing | collected 2016-01-25 ...
AGTTGGAATATGAAAATAATATAATTGCCTTTTGTGGGGAGAGAGGCGAGGGAAAAAGCAGTGTAATGTTGTCTTTTGTAAAAGCGATGAGGAGTTATGCCAGCACTAAAAAAAATCAAAAGGTTTTTGAAGATTTTAAAGAGATTGAAAATATATATTTTTCTGAACCAATTATCATAGATCCCTCTTTATTTGATGAAACACATGGTATTCTTGATGTTATTTTGGCCGAAATTTATAACGAGTTTGATTCCATAAGGAAAATTAGTCAGGTTGACAAGGCAGACGAATATACCAAGATGCTTGCTCAATTTCAAAAGGTGTATAAATATGTTCTTCTTATAAACAATCAAAAGAAAACATTGGATGATGAATATGATTATGAGGGAGATATTGGTCGCTTGGTGCGACTTGGAGACAGCACCAATTTAAGGAGGGAACTGAGTGTTCTGATTGATATGTATCTTGAGTTTAGAATGAGTGAAAAAAATGCAGGGGACAAAAATAAGCTTGTAATAGCCATAGACGACTTGGATTTATGCAGTGACAAAGTATATCGGATGACCGAAGAGATAAGGAAATATTTGATCTTGCCTAATGTAATTATTGTAATGGCCCTAAGAATTGGACAGATGGAGGACTGTATTTGCGAAAAAAATGCAAGAGATTATTTAGTGAGTATTGACCGGTTCAATGACAACAATCGGTTAAAAAATGATATTTTCATTATGTCTGAAAAGTATGTAAATAAGCTCATTCCGAAGGCAAGGAGGATTTATCTTTCGCGAATAGAAAGTTTTCAGAAATTAACCGTGCAATATATTGAGGACAGAAACGGGGAAGAAAATATTGTTTGGGAAACAGAGGGACAGCAGGATATTATAGCAACGATGAGAAAATTAATCCACGAAAAGACAGGGATTATTCTGCTACCTAAAGAAATGGGGATAAATATCTTATTTCCTGATAACCTTCGCGAAATGGTTAATTTGATGGTATTTTTGCTGAAAATGCCAGTAGCTGCTGTTGGCAGTGGAAGGCAGTATCAAAATATTGTTGAATTGGAGAAGTATTTTGAACGAGAATGGGAGCACAATACTGTCTTGATACAGGACAGGGAGGAATTTCAGGCTTTGCGGTGTGCCGGTATTGACAGCGTAAACGATGAGACATTGTGGTTTATTCAAAAGAACTTTTATGAAGCCCTAAACAGAAAGGATCCGGGTGAAATAAGTTATTTTACTGAGTTAAACAATAAGTTCACATTGATAATACAATGGTTTAATACAGTTGATTTTGGGCTTAGTGATGTATACCGAAAGGCAAGAATATACTGTGTAAAGGTTTTCTACACATTTATGATACACAAAATGTTATCAAGAGATATGTCGAAAAATTTGATAAAACTAATCGGAGGATATGTATGGTGTGGATTGTTTGCCAATGTTTTACCAAATGTGAATTATACAAACATTGATAGGTCAAGATTTTGTATTAAAACACAGGATATATATAATAGGATATTACAATATATAGATGATAAGGCGGGGAGCATTGAGTTGACATATGGAAAAAATGACTCTATCAGTGTGCCTAATATACCAAAAGGAGAAAAAAGAGAAGCTTATATTTGGGCATGGATTTTGACTGCATTGTTTGCAAATAATTATAATAGTAATAATTATCTATTAACATTTATAACAAACGGGACGATTGTTTGGAGAAATTCCAAAACAAATGAATATGTGCATATTAGTCCTGAAAATTATATAGTTGCATTGTTTAATATGGATTCTGTTTTAGATAAAGTGAGTTTTGAAGCATTGGGGGCAGGCAGTGAGGTAAAAAATTATATTGAGGTGATAAAAGACTGTAACAAAGAAAGCATTCAGTTTATGCGAGAGGTTGTATCCAATTTAGATATTGTTACATCTATATTAGATTACTGCAGGGCAAATAGGGATGTCAAATCTGCTTCAGAAGATGAGACAAACCGTACTGAAAAACTAGTCAGGAAATTCTTTGAAAATATGGTAAAATATATGGAGCAGTATGGTGTGCAATGTGATGTTTCGTCCCTGACAGATTTTTCCATATCCAAAGATAAAAAAATTGATGTATGTAAACTATATGCAATTCTTACTGACATTGCAAGAACTTATGAAGAAACCACTAATAAAGTGGATCGCGAAGGTGAGCGGCTTATGTTAGAATTTAGGGAAAAACTAAGAATTACACCCCTTCCTGAACAATGGGATACACAAAGCCAGAAGGCATCCTCGTATTTAAAAAATACCACAGCGGCAAATGCAAAAATGAATCTGGAGTATCTTGCAGCGAATATACAACGGTATATAGGGGAAAACAAAAAGGAACCTTATGGGCTGAATACAGAGGCATTGTGTGATTTGTATGGAAAGGTTTTAAATCTGTATTTATTCGATAAAAATGCACAGATATCGGATGAATTGAAAAATGACTATAAGCGCTTGGCTGCGATACAGAGCAAGCTTTAAAGAAATATGCAACGAGGGGATGTAAGATGGATACCGAACGAGGAAACATGGAAATATTGTTCCAAAAGATACCGTATTACTGTATCTCTGAAAATCATGACTATAAAACGGTAAACAGGCAATTGTATTTACAGTATGCCAAGGATGTGTTCAGTTTCAATTCGGAAGATGAGATAAGAAATAAATACATTTATCTTGAACAAACGGTAAAAAAGGGCAATGTTTTTTCCACGATTTTGGATTTTGCCAAAAAGGTTCTAGTCTATGATGGAAATGAAATAAAATGCAAAATTAATGAAATGCTGCGCTGGAGGGAGATTTCTTTTCAACTGGGACAGGATTTATTTACATGTGCTTTTTTGGCTGACAATGATGTGGAGAGAGGAACCGCTTCAGAATATTTTGCATGGGTTCCCATTATACGAAGTGATGATATGAGACTGCATAATATATTGAAAAAAGGCATAGCAGATAATCATTTTCATTTAAACGGTTCAACAAAAATATTTGAACTTAACTGGACCTGTCTGATGAATATTATAGAGAACAGGCGGCATGATTTTAAAAAAATTCCCGATACATTGCAGATGCGGCGTATGGATATCATTGGTATCAGACAACAAAATATTACATTGTATGAAGAGTGTCAGGAAGCAGCATTTTATAGAATCGCTCTTTTTGCACATATCAAAAAAGATGGATACTTGATGGAGAGGACAAATGAGATATATAGCTGGATGACCAAAGGAATGGATATTAAAACAATGCTTTCTGATATTCAGGATATTATCACACTGGCAAAGCATATATATGGAGCAGTAGTAGATGAGAAACATATTTTAGATTATGCTTTTGAAAAGAACATGTATTTAAAAAATAATAATGACTGTCGCCTTCTCTCGGGCGAACGGAAATTATTATACGAATGTTTTAAGGCAGTAATAACGGGACAGTTTGATGATACAATAAGTAATATCTTTTACAGATACATATCTATCAGGACTCAATTCAGGGGAGAACTGATTCAGGTAAACAGACAGGTTGGATTTGCAAATTTCAGTAATTATGAAGTGCGAAAAGAAGCATTCATCGAAGGAATACATATGTATGAGAAAGAACTGGTTCGGCTGGCTGTTAATGAACCGTTGTCAAAAGACTATATGGTGTCTTTGGAAGCCCGGATATGTCCGAGTGAAACTCCTTCAAAATTGTATAAGAAAATTGACAGGAGTATAAGTTTTGTGGATAAAAATTACCATGATAAGCTCATATATGTTTTGCATTTCCCTAAAAAGGAGGATGTTGCTTTTCAAGACAGCAGCCCCAGACATTATAAGTTACGGAACTCTGTCAGAGTAAAATCAGAAAGTATAGCGAAACTATTGATGAGTGGAACAAATGTAAACAAATACATCAAGGGAATTGATGCATGTGCAAATGAGATTAACTGCAGACCGGAAGTTTTTGCACAGAGTTTTCGGTATTTGTCAGATATTATGTTTGAGAGTGAGTATGTCAATAATAATCGAAGCCAGAAGATTATGACAAAGCTTCATACAACATATCATGTGGGAGAAGATTTTTTGGATATCGTGGATGGAATCAGGGCGGTTGATGAAGCATTGCTCTTTTGCGGACTGGGCAGAGGGAGCAGAATCGGTCATGGTCTTGCACTTGGAGTTGACCCCTATGCATATTACTGCTATAAGGGAAAGACACTGGCAATGGAAAAGCAGAGGGTGCTTGATAATATTGTCTGGCTTTTATGCAGGGCAGATGAATGTGGCATTCATGTTGATAAAAGCCTGAGAACGGAATTGGAGGGTACATTTTACGGGTTATATAAAGAGCTTTATTATCATGTTATAGGTCATGATATATCCATGTTGGAATACTATCAGAGCTGGAAACTGAGAGGAGACAAGCCGGAGTTGTATTTGCTTTTTTCAGATGACATTGAACAAACGGTTAAAATAAATGATAATGCAGCGGTCAAATACGAGAGATATGGGTTTAATCATCAAATAAAAGATATTGACAATTTAAGGAAGATAGATGATATAAGAAAAATATACCATGCATATCATTTTGACAAAAAAGTCAGGGAATGTGGAAATGAAATAACCATTCAAAAAGTAGACAGAAGATATGCTGATGTGGTGAAACAGCTTCAGGACAGCATGATTCATCAACTGGTTATGAACGGTATAGGCATAGAAACAAATCCATCATCAAATTATCTTATAGGAACGATCATGAAATATGATGAACACCCTATATTAAGATTTAACTCAAGAAAACTGGGAAGTCCGGAAAAAGATATGTCTTTAAGTGTGTCAGTTAATACAGATGATCAGGGAGTGTTTGATACATTACTGGAAAATGAGTATGCACTTATGACACTGGCATTAAAAAAAGCAAAGGATGAACATGGACAGTACAGATACGATATTGAAGATATTTATGAATGGATTGATTATGTCAGAAGTATGGGGATTGAGCAAACTTTTAGGTGAAGTTAAAAAAGTTTGTTTGATTCTGTTTTACCAAATATGGATGCCATACAAAAGATAGTGGAAGAAGGGTTAAGCCATGAGAGTGGATAAAAGATTTTATTGATAACTCAGGATAAAATCAATTCATTAATTGACAAATGGGGGTATGATGATGAGCAGCATAGATTTTAATAAAATAGAAAAAGGAGCTTTTGTTAAAGAATCCATTGACATACTGCATCAGGCATATATGTCAAAAAAATTGGTCTTGTTTGTCGGGGCGGGAGTAGATCGGAACTCAGATATGCCTCTCTGGGATGATGCGAAAAAAGAGTTTTGTAAGCATATGAATATTCGGTCTGAGGATGTGGATAATTTAAAAGTGCCGCAGTACTATTTCAATTCTCGTGGTAAAAAAGAATATGTGGAATTAAGCAGGGAGATTTTTCACTATGGGAGAGAACTGCCAATAAATGATTTACATAGGAAAGTGGTTGATTTTAATGTAAATACAATAATAACTACAAATTATACAGATTTTTTATCTCAAGAGATGAGTAACAGAGGACACATATATACGACGGTTTCTCAGGATAAGGACTTGCCATATATAAAAAATGAAAAACTGATTATCAAAATGCATGGTGATTTCCAGCATGATAATTTTGTATTGAAAGAGGATGATTATTTAAGGTATAGTTATAATTTTCGTTTGATAGAAACATATATTAAAGCAATAATTGCAAAGAATATAGTTTTGTTTATTGGTTATTCGTTCAATGACCCGGATATGAAACAATTGTTTTCTTGGGTTAAGGATGTTTTGGGTAATGACTTTCAACATGCATATATGCTTGAAGGTTTTAGAAATTACGATGAAAATGAATTTGAATATTATAAGAATTTGGGTGTTAATGTAATATATACGAATACCTTTGATGAAGACAATCAAAAAGCATTGATAGAAGTGCTGGATTTGATTAAGGATGGATATGGGGAAAATTTGTCAGATGTGGAAGAGGCTGCGAGATATTTTAGACCATATCTAAATATTAATTATATCTTGGGAAAATATCTAAAAACAGGATTGGGAAAATGTAATTTATTAGTTGAGGCAGATGTGGTAGGATGCAGGCCTAACAAGAAAAATTCAAATGAACTATTATTAAGATTAGCTGAAAGAGTTAATGAAAAAAAATTAGACCCAAATGATGCATATGGTGTAATTGCCAATATATTGCAGAAGAGTGGGATTGATAGAATTGGTGTGTTAAAAGAAAAAGGTTATGAATATATTAATATTCCGCATACCGAGAATAAAATTATTGATTTAATTATGACTTTTGATTATGTGGAACTAAGAGTTGTAACTAATCGTAATGGATTTTTTAAATATGATGATGCACTTTTATGCCTACAGCAAGCATATATTTATTATGTGTTGGAAGAGTATTCAAAAGCTTATTCTGCATTGTGTGATGCGGCGGAAAAGGCATTTAAAAAACGGGAATTCTATACATACTATATTGCACAGTTTAATAAAGTTAAGATAAAAGGCTTTATAGAGCATGATGCAAATACACTAAAGGAAATCCGGGATAAAATAAGGGATGAGATTGAGTGCATTAATTTGAATAATATAATCATGGATATGCCAGATTTATCTCTTGATGATAATCAGATGTTAAAAGATATTAGTTCTTTTCAACTTCAGTATTCGTTGTTTCAGGATGCATATAGGATTTCAGAGAAGGTGAAGAAACAACAGAATACATTATATTCTTTTTTTGCGGGGGTTCCTGATTACATTAATTTGCAATGGATGATTAAGGATTATTTTCGTTATCTTGTATGTAATTGCATTATGATTGACAATTACCGGGAGGTGCAAGAAGTCTTTATCCTATATGTTAGAAGCATATTGGCAAGTGCAGTTACACCAGACAAAAAAGACTATTTTGAAGAGGAGCAGATAGGTAATATACATGCACCTAATATAGGAACATTTGAGCTTTTTTTAATAATAAAATATATGTCAGAAAAAGAAATCAAGAATATGTTTGAACAATGTGGAATGGATACTATTCCATTAGAAGAAAATTGCAGTGATTTTATAAAAATAGTTTTAGGTAATTTGCGAAGGGAAAAAGGACTTAGATGTAATCGTGAACTATGGAATTGTTTAATGGTTGTATCATATATGGATATTGATTGTGGATTAGCTGAGGATTTAGTCGATTGTATTTCTGAAAGATTAAATTGGCTTGTCTGCAGAGAACATAAAGGGATAATTTATAGGATTCTAAAAGTGGGGCATGAAAAAAAGAATTTTAAGAATAGACAGGAGGGAGTGTTTAAGATATGCGATTATGCTGTAGGTAGATTTTTGCAAAATCTGGTTAGGCAGGCAGAGTTTGCGGATGAAAGTTCTCTTCATGATTATGATGACATAATATTAAATGTTTGTTTTGTCTTTCATAGTATATATAATGAAAAATACGATGAAAATTTAGGCGGTCTTTTAAAGAATGAAACCTCTTTAATTACTGCAAAAATGTATCCTTATTGCAGTGAACGGAATCAAAAGATAATTAAGGAATATTTAATAGAACTATTTAGAGAGAAGTCTTTAAATATGCATGAATTATATTATGAAATGGTTATAAATGATATTATAGAACCAGCGGAAGATTATGAAAGTCAGATTTTGGCAGAAATAGATAAGATTAAGGAAGATAGCAGAGGGTGTAGCCCCAATCTTTATAAAATCATACTGAATGAGATGTGTAATTTATACATTAATAATAAAGTAAAAAATGCTGATAAGTTCAAAGCTGTTATTACAAATTCGGCTGATTTCAGATTGGTGTTTCTGGGAGATATAGAAAAATTTGATTATAGTAAGTTTGATATAGAATGGTTGAAACAGTTTCGGGGTGGATTACTAAAAGAAATTGCTCAAAATGAAATTGCAAGAGTTAATATTAGCAGGAAATTTGCAGAAAGAATGGAATGTGGTGAAATTAGTAGCCAGCTTTTAAAATTATATTTTAAATATTTCATAGGGCAGTAAACGGAAAACCTTGTTTATTGAGTTGAATCATATGAAAGTACATTCTACTGTCGTAGATTAGTGATGATGGCGATATTATGGAGGAGATACTATGTTCTTGCAAAACAAATTTTTGCTGAAAGCAGATTTTAGTTTTTGCTGGAACCATAGTTAAAAACACATTAAATTTTCAGATACAGGACCTTGGGAAATGCTTCTCAGGGTCCTTTTCATTTTCATCTCTTTTTACCCTCTATAACACAAATCCTCCAACCCTGCTGCCGTCCCAACATATAGCCGCTCCGCAGCAAGAAAAATGAAAGAGTAAAAAAGAAATGGCAGAATTCCTGCTGCCAATGCATTTTTTCAAGCCCTTCTGCATCCTCCCCTTTTTCCCGCCATTTTCCTTAAAAAAGTGCTCACCACACCACTGTTTTTAACGGTTCATGCTGTTTCCTCCACGAATAAAAAAGAAAAAATTTGGAAAAAAGAAGAGGACACTGTAATCACATCTTCTGTTACACTGCCGAAATCCCTAAAACAGCGGATAAGAGCCTCTGTCATCCCCTGCTGCCGACAGCACTATTATTCATCATACATCTGCCGTCTGGTGCAGTAGTTTAATGTCTGCTACCGATATAATCTATTGTCTTTTCGCATATATCCCTGCCGTCCTCATTCTATTACCTTTCTTTGATATCCTTTATCCCCCTCGAAAACAGCAGATTTTCCGTACCCTGCAGTTAATCCGATATAGGCTAACCGTTCAGCCTTATTTTGCTATCTCTAACCGTTCATTCCTTATCCCCTTTGATATCCGTTACAGGGATATATTTCTTTGATGATGGGTGGAATAGAGGCTTTTTTGTTTAATTTAAACCCCTCTTTGAAGCCTTGAAACAGGGTGTTTACTGATACTCCTCATATGCCTTGAACAGAGTATTTGACAGTGTACGGGCATGATGCAGGAATGCCCGTATAAGGTGCAGGAAAGGGCATATAGAGGGAAAAAGGAGAGGACGGGGAAATCTAAGAGAAAGGCTGTAAACAGGTTTAAAGAGGCGGATATGTGGTGTAGAGGGGATATGTGTGGTGGTGTTATATGGCGGTGTTGGTATATGATGCGGATGGGCATCAGGTATCCGGGGTTACGATGTCTGTTGTTTGAAGCATTTTTCTAATCCATTCCTAATCGTCCTCTCCTTTTTTCCTTCTTTTTCTCTGAAAAAAACTATCCCCATTCAAGCATTCTCCTGTCCCGAACGGACTTTCCTGCCTGTTAAAAAGAGAAAAAAACTGAAAAAAGATGAGGAAACAGTTTAGCTTTCGCCATCCCTCTGAAATCCTTGATAACAGCGGATATCACCCTGCCTTTGGTAAGAAAAGTATACGAAAAAAGGAAGAAAGAAGAGGACGGTGATTTCAGCTGTATTTCTGATGTGGGTGCGGTACTGTTCATGCTGCCTGCTGCCACTGCATTCATAGCTTATGCTTCTGGCAGCAGGCTTTATCTGCCTTTTCGCCTGCTGCCAGTACATTTTTCCTAATCCTCTCCGATATTCCTCACCTTTTTTCCCTTTTAAAAAAGAGATTGTCTGTCCCCAGCTTTGGCTTATTCCATAAAGGATTTTAAAAAGGAAAAAAGAAGAGGACACAGAGGTTGTCACATTCAGTATCCTGCTAAAAATAGCGGAGAAAAGCCTCTGCTGTATCCTGCTGCCGATTCAATCCGTTAATTCATAATCCCTGTCGTCCTCTTTTTATTTCCTCTTTAGTATCTCCCATAATCCTTAAAACAGCAGATTTTCCTGACACGGACAGAAACGGATTATTCGCATGGTTTTATCCTGCCGATTCCCACCGTCCTCTTTTTTATTCCTTTTTAGTTTTTCTTTTTAGGGGGGCGGGGATGGTATTGTTTTTCATGGTATATGGCAGAAGATAGAAATGCTTCTGTGAGGTGCAGGAAAGGGCATATAAGGGGGATGAATGGAGAGGACGGGGAAGATTAGGTGTAAGGCTGTTATTAAGCATACAGGGGCGAATAGGCGGTGTCTGTGTGTGGTGATTACTGGGGGAAAGGCGGGGATAAATAGAGGAGAATGGAGAGGATGATATATGTTGATGTGATACAGTGTGGTGTGGATAGAGAGTATGTATCTCGGATTATGGTGTGGATATATATCTGTGTGCTGATGAGAGTTATCTATTAATGTATCTGATATATGTATATGGCAGATAGAGAGCTTTATTATCCATTAAGGATATGGAAGGGCATATCAAAGAAAGTGTGAGAGGGTGCTGCTGTTGCGGACAGGGGTGAATGGGGAATGTGGGCAGATGCCGGGTATGGGGCTGAAGGGCATTACAAGGAAAAATGGCAGAGGATTACTGTTGGCGGGGCTGAATGTGGGAACTTGGGAATCGGACATGTATGTGTGTGAACGGAGCATCCAGAGTGGAAGGAGGGGGGCGGATGGTCTGTATACGGACGGTGTCGTGTCGTCATGTATTTTTCATTTTTTTTTGTGGGAACGAAATGGTCTGGGGGCTGTGATGGTTTCGGGGGAACGATTGGGGAGAAAAGAGGGAGGAAAAGAGAGGATGGGAAGGGGGAATTTGAATGATTCCTCAGCGAAAACTAAAATCTGCATGGAGCGAAAACAGGATTTGCGGTAACA
>ERZ778504.2280-NODE-2280-length-10731-cov-4.755058_pt1 | contig 10731 bp, 16 predicted proteins | sample MGYA00510046_ERZ778504 | MGnify/ENA primary metagenome ERZ778504 (study PRJEB29527, sample SAMN07138964) | mouse gut metagenome | material: feces | host: mouse | place: China:Nanjing | collected 2016-01-25 ...
CCCCGGCCGGCCGCAACATTATAGGCACCTACGACAGCCTCCAGGAGGCCGACGAAGCAGCCCGCGAGTATATCGACGCCCGCGAGAATTTAACGATCTTCGACATGGCCGTTATGTCGATAGAGGTAAACGACTCCTGCGAGACCGTCAAGACCTACGAGGACGCCTGCGAAGTGTTAGGCGTCGAGCCGATGGACGAGCAGGCAATGGCCGCCGCCGGCTTCCGTCCCGACGAGATAGCCCGCCGTAAGCTGGAGACCATAACGGCCGCCCTTAACGACGGCTGGAAGCCGGACTGGAACAATACCAGCCAGGCCAAATGGGTACCCTGGTTTTATATAGAGCCGAACCAGGAGGAAGGAGCTACGCCTGCCGGCCTCGCGTCTGCGACTACGTGTCGCGTCCCCACGTCTTCGTATGCGTACTTCGGCTCCCGGCTTTGCTTTAAGGACGCCCGCGTAGCACGCTACGCCGCGCAACAGTTTACAGAGCTTTACGCCCTTATTCTGGTAGAGAACTATTAAAAGCACGACACCCGACACCGGGGCGCCGGAGGAAACGACGGCGCCCCATTAAAGCCACCAGCCGATGACGCCGAAGCGCACCTATATAAACCTTATTAACGACTTTTGGGACAAATACGCCCAGGAGCCGATCAGCGCGCCCGCGTCAATGGTATATTTTTACCTTCTGAACCGGATCAACCGCAACCGCTGGCAACCGGTATTTATTAGTAACGTCGAGCTCGCCCAGGGTGCCAATATTGCACGCCGCGGGCTTCCTGGATATAAAGCAGAGATAGCCGCCGCCGGCCTTCTTCTTATAGAAGACCAGGGAGAAGGCCGGACAGCCGGCACCGTCTACGCCGTCCCGGAAGAAACTGCGCAAAAAGGAACAGTTAAACTGCGCAAAAACGCGCATATTAACCGCGCAAATTTGCGCAATTCAAACGAAGAAACTGCGCAAAAAGGAACAGTTAACTGCGCAAAAACGCGCATATTAGAGCCGATTACACCTTATAATGTATATAATAAGACATCTATAAGACCATCTACTACGACTGAAGACAACGCGCAAGCGCGTAACGTCGTCGTCGAAGTTGAAGCGGAAGAAGTTGAAATTTTAGAAGTAAAAAATAGCGACCAGATCAGCGGCGCCGCCGACCTTCTTCTGGAGAAAAAAAGAAGGGCAGCCGCCCAGGGCGCCGAAGTGCTTAAAGCCTTCTTCGACGATACAAACCGATATAGCCTCGAAGTCCTTTGCATGCAAAACCACGTTACCGACGACCAGCTCCGCGGCATAGCCGAAAGAATTGTAGCAGACTGGACGCAGGACGGCAAGACCCACGACGACTATAAAGGCAACTTCGACATCGGCGAAGCGGTTAAACACCTTCGCATGACGATCCCGAAGAAGGCCGCCGCCGAAGCCCGCGGCGAGGTCGCTCCGAAGACCAGGGCACAGAGCCGCCAGGATCTAATGGCCGGCGCCATTCAGAACCTCCGGAACGTGATAGCCAGGGACGGCCAGCCCCAGCAGGACGGCCAGCCCGATAACCCATTTTAACGACAGACCAGATGGAACATTTACCAAGCCGCCGCCAAGAAACGGCATTAACGACAACCAGCCAGCAGCCCTGGGCTATTGCCATACGCGAGAGCTACGGCAACCTTCCGGCCTTCGCTGAACGATTTGCCCCGAAGTCGCAGAAGTTTTGCGCCCGGAACATGGTAAAGGCCGTAGAGCAGAACCTGCCGACCTTCGGCCGCATAGTCGCCACCTACGGCGAAGAAGGTATAGCCGCCGTCGTCGCCACCCATATAACCGACGCGATCCTCCGCATGGGCGAAGACCGGGACGTAGACCCCTACGACGTCCAATTTATTGCCGAGGCCATAGCCGAAAGCGAGAGATTTAGGACGCTAAAATTTACTACCGTCCTGGGCTTCTTCCACCTTCTGAAGTGTGGCGAGTTTGACATCTACGGCAAAGTTACGCCGCGCAAGATATTAGAAGCCCTCCGCAAATACGCCATCGAAGCCCAGGCCAAAGAAAACCGGATCTATTACGAGATGGAGAAGGAGCGAGAGCGCCGGGAGGCCGAGGAACACGACCGCCTCGTAGCCAGCCAGCGCAACGGCTGGGAGGACTTCAAGAAGCGCAACAACTTAGACCCTAATTTAACGATCGCAGAATATTACCTCAACATGCAGAAGGAGGCCGTAGCCGCCCGCAAGCGCGCCGAGGAAGACGCGAAGCCCCCGATAGTTAGATTTTTGGAGGCCTGGCGCGAGTTTGGCAAAGTCCTCTCCTTTGTTGAAGAATACCTGAGAATTAAACGCAAGGCCAAATGACCCCGCACAAGCCCCAGAAACGCCCCAAATTTCGACGTTAGGCCGTGAGACGACCAATTTACCGCCGAACCCACGAGAACGCGCCCAGGTGCAAAATTTGAAGTATTAACTAATAAAACTATTACTAACCAATGGAACAGACTCCAGCCCCGACCCAAAAGCCGACGATTTACATCAGCGGCGGGATCAGCGGCCGACCACCGCAAGAGTATAACGCACACTTCGCCTCAGCGGCCACAAGGCTGGAGGCAGAAGGCTACGACGTAATTAACCCCCTATATAACGGCCTTCCGGAAGACGCAAGCTGGCACGCCCACATGCGCGCCGACATAAGGCTGCTAACCTATTGCCAGGAGATTTACATGCTCGCCGGCTGGGAGCGAAGCACCGGCGCCAGCGCCGAGCACGCCCTGGCCACCGCGTTAGGCATGACGATCCACTACGAGCAACCGCCGAAGCACCCCGAGCTGAAGCACGCTATAAACACCGCGATCGGCGTAACCTTCCGGGATATTTGCCGCCGCGGCCGAAAGCGCGCGATAGTCTACGCCCGCTTCATCTACTGCCACCACGCCGCCCTGGCCGGAGACACCGCGATAACGATAGCCCAGGAGCTCGGCCAGAAGCATAGTAATATTAGCTATTACCTTCGGCAGTACGATCCCGAATTTAAGTTTAACCGCGAATTTAGGAACGCGGCGCGCGCCGTCGCCGACCTTCTAAAACTTACAAAATGATAACCATCGTAATAAAGTCTCCAGAAGAAGCGGCCGCCCTTCGCGCCCTTCTGGCTCGGTTGATAGAAGCCCCGGCCATGCTCGACAAGCGGGAGGTAACACCGACCTACGAGGAAGTAATGGCAATGATCGAAGTATATAACCAGATAAGCGGCCAGATATGAACCACGAGCAATTTTTTAACAAAGTCGCCGAGATGCGCGAAGCCCAAAAGGCCTATTTTGCCACCCGCGACCCTTCCACCCTTCGCAAGAGCAAAGCGCTCGAGACGGAGATCGACAGAGAGATTAAACGAGTAAGAGAAATAAAAGCCGCCGAGAGGCTTAACGCTATAAGCCCTTCGCTTTTCGGCGACGATAACCCACCAAGACGATGACAACAAAGACATGCCAAATTTGCGGCCAGGAGAAGCCCGCCGAAGCCTTCTCGAAGTCCTACCCGAACCGCTGCCGGGAGTGTGTAGCCGAGGCCGCCAGAGATAAGCGCCAGGCGAAGGCCGGCGCCCCGCCGATAATTGACAATTCCCACCTCCTGCCTGACTTCCTAAGAGACGACATCGCGCCCCAGAGGAACGAATGGGAGGAACGCCACTACAAGCTGGCGCTGGCCTTATTCTTTAAGTTTTTGGCTTCCGACGGATCTAACGCCGGGATAGCCGCCAGCAGGGCAAAGGACGCCGCCGACAAGTTTATAACCATAATGCAAGACAACGACCAATGAAGAAGAAATTAGCCAACCTTCTACGCCGCTGGGCTTCCAAGCTAAGCCCGGAGATAATTCTGCCCCCGCCGGCAGTCATGGAGACGCGCCACGACGTCCAACGCTTCCAGGGTAAAACACATTACAGCCGCCGCGAGCTTGAAGCCTTAGAGCACGACCCAGACCTGGCAGTAGCCATCGACTTAGACAAGCGCCGGGAGCTCCTTAACGACTTAGCCCTGACCATGCACCAGGCCGGAGCGATTAAATTCCACACCGAGCCGGAGAGCTGCCCGGATAGCCACGACGTTTTAGTAGTTACGTGCTACGCAGTAATTAACCCTCCAACGCCGACAGTATGATAGACTACGACCAGCTTCCAGACTTCGCCGGCTACGACGGCCACGGCCAGGCTCCGGCTGTATTCTACGGCATAGCCTCACCCTGGGGCGATATTTGGAACGTAACCAAAATTATCGATATCCCGGAAGGCGTAAAGGCAGCCTTAAAAGAGACCGAGGCGCGAGCTATAAGATGCCTATTAAACGGCTGCCCCGATGGCCTGGCCAGCTATAACGATCCGCCAAGACCTTCCTGGCAAGGCTACCCAGGTTATTATTACCGGCCTTCAAATTTTCTTAAAGGTGAAACGATCGATTAACGACCACCGGCAGAAGATGGCCTATTTAACGGCCGCGTCGAAGTGCAAGAAGGGCGCTAACCGCGTCCACCTTCACGAGCTGGAGGCAGCCCTGCCCAAGTGCAAAGACAGTATATTTAGCTGGATGCAATGGCGCGACGCTAAAAACTTCTTCCACGCCGGAAACGACACCGATGGCGTATATTATTACCTTCGCCCCGAGTACGAAGACGCACCCCTGGGCGAAGTCTACAAAGCAATTCATAAATTTTTTAACCCCAACTACGATGGAGAATAACACCCCCCAGGCCACCACGGCCACCCTCGAAAAGACAGCCGGCACCGACGCCGAGCGCTACCCCTTAATCGTTAGCCCGGTTTACCGGCGCTGCGTCCAGGAAGTAATTAACCACGTCCGCATGGAGATAGACAGCCGCGGCGGCGCCCAAGCCTTAAAGAGCTCGCCGCTTATTCAGATCGACCGCGCCGGCAACCTTAACGCCGACTTCATGCTGCGCCACTTCGCCGGGATCTTCGACGGTAACAGCCCGCTGAGCTCCGGCCAGCGCCGAGCAGTCAAGGCCATATTAACCGACGCCGCTGGCAAGATGGCGCAAATGGCCGCCGTAGCCCAGGAGAAGGCCAGGCAGGAGCAGGAGGCCGCGGCAGAATGAGCAGACACGGAACCGGGCTCGTAGACCTTCACGACGACAAAGAGAGTAACGGCGGCTTCTTTTGTGTGCAGCTCGTTACCTTCCTAAGCACGGAAGCCGAGCCTGGAACCGAGCGCTACGGCGACCTCTGGGCGAACCGGTTTAACCAGGCGAAGGCCGGCGCGTGTGCATACCGGGACAAATGCCCGATCTACGCGAAGACCATCCAGAGCCACCCGCCGCGCCCCTTCCAGCCTTCATTATTTCCAGAATTTAATTAACGACCCATGAACCCTATAAAATTCCCAGAACATAACGCCACCTTCGGAGAGGGGCAACCGCAATACAAGCCCCTGCCGGTGCACATAACGCCCGAAGGCCAGGTTATATCATGCTGGCAGCTTTCAGAGGAAGACAAAGCCCGCATAGCCGAGACCGGCCAGATCTGGCTCAGTCAGCTAACATTTAACCGGCCGCTTCAGCCGGTATTTATGACTACCGACCGAAGCGACCTATTTACGACGCCGCCAGGCCAGGAAGGAGGCAGCGATGGCCGATAAATTGACCTTCGAGGAACTTCTGGCCAGAGCCAACGCCAGCCCCGGCCGCCGGGCACCGGCGCACCCGGAGGAAGATCTGCAGAAGGCCTGCTGCCAGTGGTACGACATACAATGGGGCGCGCGCCGGTTAAATGGCGTCCAGATCCGGCAACTTTTGCACCATAGCCCCAACGGAGGCAAGCGCAGCACCAGGGAGGCGGCGCGCTTCAAGGCGATGGGCACCCGCGCCGGCTTCCCAGACTTCTGGCTCGGCATACCGGTTAACGGCTGCCCCTACCTTTGCATCGAGCTAAAGACGTTAAAGAAGGGCTCCGACCAGAGCGACAACCAACGAGACTACCAGCGCCTCGTTACAGCAATGGGCGCCCGCTACGTCGTCGTCAGAACCCTCCAGGAGTTTATTAACGTCGTCAACAACTACCTGGCGCCCCTTAACTTATAGCGTCCAGACAAAAAATTACTCATAACTTTAGCGTAGAAACGTACTATCATAGTACATTTTTACGCTAATTTTGTGCCCGGTATATTGCCAACCATATAGCTGAAGCCTTCCGAGAGAAGCCCGGGAGCGGGGGACAGCTCCTGCTCCCATTTTTTTAACCAACAACAACCAAATGGCCAAGAAGAAAAAGCAGGAGGCCGGCGACGACCTCACCGACATAAAAGTAGACTTCGGGGACATAGTGATCCCGGAAGTTAATTTAGCGGCTTTAGGCTTCGAGCCAGACGAGGCCGGCGACCCTACGCCCGCAATGGAAACCCGCTATATGGCACCGAAGCCCCCGGTAAAGGGTATGCCGGTATTATACGACCGTGCCAAAGACCTCGCCCGCGACCTTCGAGTAGGTAACGGCGAGCGCTTTAACGTCATAGTCTCCGGTAACTTTGTTTTCGGCGACTTCCTACACGCCTATTTAACGCTGCACCATATACGCGCCGAGCGCATGACCATAACAACGCTAAGCCTCAGCGCCCGCAATATTGACAGCTTAAAGCGCCTTATGGAGCTCGGCTATATAGGCGACCTCGACATGGTATTAAGTATTTATTTCTACGGCCACGAGCGCTGGCAGCTAATACCGCACCTTTACAAGAGCCTCGACAAAGATAACCGCTTTCAGTTAGCCATCGCCGGGATCCATACTAAAATAATTTTCTTCGAGACCCACGAAGGCCAGAAGATAGTTATCCACGGCTCGGCCAACCTTCGCTCCTCCGTCAACGTCGAGCAATTCACGATCGAAGAGAACTCGGAGCTTTACGACTTCTACGCCGAATGCTTCAGCAAAGTAATGGAGCGTTACGCCACGATTAAAAAGCCCCTTCTGGCTAACGACCTCTGGAAGGTAATGACGACAAAACGATTTAATAACCCTTAACCCCGACCCACAATGTTAGCAGCAGCACGAACCCGCAAGAGCGCCCCCTGGATAGTCTACGCCGAGGGCGACGGCAACAGCGACAGCGGCGGCAACTTCCCGCCAATCCCCGACGAAGACCTCCCATTTTAACAACCAGGCGGCGCCGAAGTGATAACCGCGCCGACGTCGCCACAACACCCCCAGACCAATGGCAAACGAGACCGAGAAGAAGGCCGCCCTGGTGCAGTCCCAGGAAATACCGCTGAAGGATATCACGCCCAACAAGGGACAGATCCCCGGCGTACCCAAGAACCCGCGCACCATACGCGACGAGAAATTTAGACTACTTAAAAAGTCGATAGAGGAAGACCCGGAGATGTTAGGCCTCCGCGAAATTCTTTTATACCCATACCAGGGCAAGAATATTATCATCGGCGGAAATATGCGCTACCAGGCATTAAAAGACCTGGGCTATACTACGGCGATCGTTAAAATTTTGCCCGAGACCTTCACGGCCGACAAGCTCCGCGCCATAGTCATAAAAGATAACAGCGGCTTCGGAGAGTGGAACTGGGACGACTTAGCCAACGAATGGGAGGCCGCCCAGTTAGTAGACTGGGGGCTCGACGTCCCCGAGCTCGAAAAGATTAAGCCAGAGGACGAGGCCGAAGAAGACGACTATAACCCCAGCGACGACCTGGAGAAGCCGGCCAAGACCCGCGAAGGCGATATTTATGCCCTGGGGCGCCACCGTCTTATCTGCGGCGACAGCACAGATCCGCAAGTTATAGATATACTTTGCGGCTCGACAGTCGTAGACCTTTACCTGACCGACCCGCCCTATAACGTTGACTACGCCAGTAAGAACAAAGCCCTAAACGCCGCCGAGAAGGGCAACCGCATACAAAAGGAGATCGCAAACGACCGCATGGCCGACGGCCAATTTAGGGAGTTTTTGAACAAAGCCCTAAACGCCGCCGAGAAGGGCAACCGCATACAAAAGGAGATCGCAAACGACCGCATGGCCGACGGCCAATTTAGGGAGTTTTTGAACAAAGCCCTAAACGCCGCCGACCGCCACCTCAAGCCCGGAGGCGTTTTTTACATCTGGCACGCCGGAACCGAGGGCTTTAACTTCATAAGCGCCGTAAGGGACACCGGCTGGGAGTTTAAGCAAGTTTTGATCTGGAACAAAAATAACATGGTATTAGGCCGCCAGGACTACCAATGGAAGCACGAACCATGCCTCTACGGATGGAAGCCCGGCGCCGGCCACTACTTCATCGACAGCCGAAGCCAGCTAACCGTATATCAGAACGAGGCCGGAGAGATAGACCCCGAGAAGATGACGAAGGCCGAGCTCGTCGAGTTAGTGAAGAAAATAGGCCAGATCCCCACCGACATTATAGACGAAGACAAGCCACTACGTAGCGCCGACCACCCGACCATGAAGCCCCTCAAGCTAATGGGGCGCTGCGTCAAGAATAGCACCCGCCCCGGCGAAGTCGTGTTAGACAGCTTCGGCGGCAGTGGCTCCACGCTTATGGCCTGCGAGCAGTTAGGCCGCGTCTGCTTTACCGTCGAGCTCGATCCCCATTACGTAGACGTGATTATTAAGCGCTGGGAGGAATACACCCAGGACAAAGCCCAGTATTTAGGCAATATCAACGACGGCAAATAACAGCCTAAAAAATTCAAGAAACAAGCTAATGGCACGCGGCAAATTAGAGCCAGGAATGGCAGAGCACCAATTTAAGCCAGGCCAGAGCGGCAACCCCAAAGGGAGACCCCGCGACCCAGCTAAGGAAATGCTGGAGGCAGCCCTCGGAAAGAAGGGCGCCCGGAAGTTTGCGCGCCTAACCAAAGCCAACAAAGACGACATAGACAGCATCCTGGAGAGCGCAACGCCCGACGTCCTCATGTTTATAGCCAAATGGGACGGCGCCACGGCCTACGCCAAAGGCCGCGCCCTGGCAATTCTTAACGACATGAAGAAGGGACAGACAACCCAGCTCGACCGGATAAGCGCCCGCCTTCATGGCCAGCCCCCCCAGAAAGTAGAGCTAACCGGCAAGGACGGCGCCGACCTCATAGCGCCCAGGGTGCTGACTAAGGACGAAATAGGCGACCTTCTTAACAAGCTCGAAACCGATTATTAACGATGGCCGATATAAGGGACATAGACGTAATTAAAACCTGGGTATTAAGCTCGACGCTAAATTTTACGCGCTTCTTCTTCAAGCAGCTATATAAGCGTAAATTTGTCGTCGGCCGCCACCATATACGCATCGCCCAAGCCCTCGACCGCGTATTTAAGGGCGAAGTTACCCGGCTTATAATTAACATAGCCCCGCGCTTCGGCAAGACAGAGCTGGCCGTTAAGAACTTCATAGCAATGGGGCTCGGCATTAACCCCGCCGCGAAGTTTATCCACCTCAGTTATAGCGACGGCCTCGCCCGCGACAATAGCGCCGGCGTGCAGGCCATTATCCGCGATCCGGAATTTACCCGGCTTTTCCCGGCCACCGTCCCGACCAGCCGCAACACCCAGAAATGGGCGACCACGCAAGGCGGCGGCCTTTACGCCGTATCTTCAGCCGGCCAGGTTACTGGCTTCGGCGCCGGCCTCGTAGACCGGGAGGAAGAAGACGAGGAAGCCGGACTAATAGCAGCCCTGGAGGAACTCGCCGCAGTCAACCCCGGAACCTTCGGCGGCGCCATAGTCATAGACGACCCGATTAAGCCCGACGACGCACGATCGGAGCTAATCCGCACGAAGGTTAACCAAAAATTTGAGACCACCATCCGCAACCGTGTAAACAGCCGCAACACCCCAATTATAATCATTATGCAGCGGCTCGACATTGACGACCTTTGCGGCTACCTTCAGCGCGTAGAGCCAGGCGCCTGGGAGGTGCTAAGCCTTCCAGTGTTAGAGCACGACGAGAACGGCGAAGACGTAGCCCTCTGGCCTTTCAAAATGGACTTAGCCGAGATTTACAAGACCCGCGAGTTAACGCCCTGGATATTTGAAACCCAGTACATGCAGAACCCGCAGCCCCTAACCGGCCTTATGTACGAGCGCGAATTTAAGACTTACGACGTGCTCCCAGTTACAAAGAAGCACACCGTTAAGGCCTACGTAGATACCGCCGACACCGGCTCGGACTTCCTTTGCTCTATTGTCTACGTCGAGACGGAGATCGGCAATTTTATTCTCGACGTCTACTATACCGATGCCCCGATGGAGGTAACGGAGAGCGAGACCGCCCGACAGTTTACCCGGCACCAGGTACAGAAGGCCGTTATCGAGAGCAACAACGGCGGCCGCGGCTTCGGCCGCACCGTCGAAAAGCAGTGCAGGATCCTGGGCAACAGATTAACGGCCTTTACCTTCTTCCACCAGGGAGACAATAAGGACGTAAGAATTTTTAGCCACTCCAACGAAGTACAGAATTTAACCCACTTCCCGACCGGCTGGGAGCACCGCTGGCCGCAATTCTGGAGCGCGATAGTACACTACAAGAAGGACGGCGGCAACACCCACGACGACGCCCCGGACGCATTAACCGGCACCGTCGAGAAGCGCACCGACACCCCCCAGAACTTAGCAAAATATTTTTAACCCATAACCCCCAACACCACGCCCCCCCACTCATTATAACTTATAACACCCGGCGACTTCGGCCCCGCGGTAAACAACCGCCCCCACGGACGCCTGGAGCCT
>ERZ778504.2281-NODE-2281-length-10731-cov-3.016111_pt1 | contig 10731 bp, 1 predicted proteins | sample MGYA00510046_ERZ778504 | MGnify/ENA primary metagenome ERZ778504 (study PRJEB29527, sample SAMN07138964) | mouse gut metagenome | material: feces | host: mouse | place: China:Nanjing | collected 2016-01-25 ...
ATTTTTTAACGTCTTTTACAAAACAGTGCTGAATACAAACCGACGCGGTATTATACTTTATTCTGTCGTCGATAAGCGCCTTAATCTCCTGCCACGTCGCAGTGACGGAAAGATTTGTATGGTCGCACTTTGCCAAAATGTCCTTGATATCCATTTGTTTCCCCTTTGGAAATTTATTTTTGCGGTTGAATACTTCAATGCACTCATATTATTATAATTCAAGTCATTCTAAATGTCAATATATAAATATGCTAAATTTTAACAAAAATTGTTTAACGCAAACATATCGGTTGGAACAAAGCCAAACGGGGCGGCAAAGCCGCCCCGTTTTTTATTGCTTGAGTATTTAAATTTAATGTTATTTTACTGCACAAGATTCAACGTAGCACCGACAGCATCAAATCCACTATTTGAAACTGCTGTACTTGAAGATAAAACTTTCATTGTTTTATTTTCATTGCTTAACTGAAATACCAAAGTTTTATCGCTACTATCTTTTAAAGTAAGCACTCCGCTTTCAACTGTTCCACTTATAAAAGTGAAAGTTACATTTGAATATTGCCCTTTGAAAGTAAGTGTTCCTGTTATACTTGAAGAATCATCAAATGTGATTACCACATTTGCTTCACCTTCATCCCAGCTATTATAATGTTCCCCTTGATATATCAACCCAGCAAACGCGCTCTTGCTGAGGAACACCTTATTATCTACGTCTATGCCGTAATTTATTGCGGTGTCGCCGTCATAAATAGTAATCTGCGTTCCGTCTATAACGTAAGTTTTATTATCGCCTGCGCCACCCAAGCCGTCAAGCGTAATTGTGGTCGTGCCGTCGGGCAGGGTATAAGTACCCGCATAGCCGTCCTGAACGAATGCAAACGTATTTGCAGCTTTGTCAAGAGTAATTACGTGCATTTGATTATTGTGAGTAAAAATAAGTTTACCGTCGACTGCCGTATAAGCGTCGGCAACGGTGCTGTCGCCTACGGTTAAAGACCCTCCGCCGTTAATGACGATAGTAATATCGTTTGAAGTATACGTGCCCTGATAACCGTCGAGAGGAACAATATGTCCGTCCTTCATAACGGCAATATCCGTACCCGACGAATCTTTTACGATATGATTTGTCACGTTGCACTTCGTAACGTCAATATCTCCCCAGCTTACGCCAACGTGAATAACGTTGTTATAGCCGAATATATTGACGTCGGGTTTCGATTCGTCGACAAAATGAACTGTTGCCCAGAATACGTACGGTCCGTCGCCTTTCATACCCGAATAATCTACCGATTTTACTAATTCGGTATTAAAGAATATCAGCGTATCGTTATTGACAGAAGTATTACTTGCGGTCCAGCCGTACCATACGACGCCGACAGATTTATCAACGTAAGCGTATCTACCAACACTTATTGCTCCGCTCGTCTTTGTATGATCTTCGTCACTCAACTTGCCTGCAGTAAGCCGACTTCCGCTGTATTCGCCCACCGCTGTCAATGTAAAGCTATCGGTCAAACTTGCTATGGTTTTAGATCCGCTCTCCTTTGCATCGTCCAAATTCCAGCCTTTGTACGTACCCGTCATAGCGGCAGGCACAACCCATTTAGCCGTCAATTCAACGTTTTCAGTGGGAGCAATTTTGGTAATAAGCTGAGTATCGTCGTCTACGTACCAACCAATATGCAGTAAGCCTTCCTCTTCGAGAACGGGCAATTCGAATTCCGCCTCAGCAAAAACAACGTCATCGGCTTTTTCACCGTAAGCTGTGATATAAGACACCGTAACCTTGTTTTCGGTTGCAGTATATGTCTTATTTTCGGCTTCGATATTCAGCACGTAATTCTCAACGATTTTACTGCCGTCTTTGACAAGCATTGTATAGCCTCCGCCGTCTTTTGCGGTATAAGTACCCGATTTATCACCCCAGGTGAAGCTACCTGCACCGCTGAGAACGAGGTTGTCTTCCCCTTCGCAGGTGTAAGTTCCCTCAGTACCGTCAAGCTCCTTCATGGCAGAGCCATCATAACCGAACTTGCCGATAAGCGTTGTACCGTCGGAAGCGTAAACGTACAGAAAAGCAGCTTTATAACAGTTTAACGCCTCAACGTCCTCTCCGTCCGCATCCGCCGACTTGAACGAAACGTTAAAATAGGCTTTGTCTTTGTAAACAAATGCGTTTACGGTTTTTTCGACAGTATTCGTTTCCGTATTCGTAAACGTTATCTTATAAGCGATTGTCGTAGTATTCCAAAACGACATATCCGCCGAAACTTTTAAGTTTTGACCGATAGTGCTCGTGTCGTCGGTATACTCGCCAACTTTTACACCAACGTACATATCGTTCTTTATGTATTTATCCGATTTACTGCTGCCGAAATTGATTATGAAAATTCCGGAAGCTACGTCAAAATAACCGAATTTATAACTATCGGCAGAATCCATCGCTTTAAATATGCCCGTATCTGAGTCAAAGTCGGCAGTGCCGTTTGAAACGATTGCAGACATTACAGCATTTGCATTAATAGTCAGCTTGGAATTTAAAGAAGCAGCCGTTTTTGTGCCAGTCGTACCGCTCGTATTGTAAACGTTTCCGTATAAATAACTGCCGTACATTTCAAACTTCTGCCACTTTGCATAGACAGCAACAGGAGCGTCTACTGTCGTTTCGCCGGGTATCCACTCGTTGCCTGCCGTGCAAGCGGAGTCGGTGAACCAGCCCCTGAAGAATAACGCATCGTCTACGCTATTTAAAGGCTCGTCTGTCATTTCAAGAGGCATACCCTTAGCTGCGTCTACCGTCTTGAATACGGAAGTATCCCCTTCGCCGAAGTTATTCATAAACGTAACTGAGATTGCATCGCGCCAGTCTGCGTAAATTTCGGTTGCTTCGGTTATAGTTATGGAAGTGATAACTTCGTCTGATAAGTCAGAAAGCGCGTGCCAACCTACAAACACTTTACCAACCTTAGGCGTGGGATCTTCAAGCGCGTAAGGAATTTTAGTATTGATAGAAACCTCTACTCCGTCCATAGTAAGGTTTGCCATTTCCTTGATAATGCTTGCAATGATTTCGCTGTCAAACGTTACAACGAAGTGCGCTGTACGCGCTTTTTCTTCATTGAGTTCGAAAGCCGAAATCTTATTTTCGTCTATAACCTCATATTCGTAGGTTTTGGTACCGTCGGTCATATTGCCTATGCCGTCTATAAGGTATTCGGCAGTTTCGAAAGTATACTTGCCGTAGAACGAGTCGAGTAATTTAACTTCCGCATTGTTTGCGCCTAAGTTTGCGCTTGTCGTGCCGAGCGCGGTAATTATATTACCGTTTTGTTTAACGACGAGAGTTTTGCCGTTTAATACGTCTGCGTGTTCGACTTTTTCGCCTAAATAATTTTCAAGCGTAACGTCCGTATAAATCTTGTTGCCGTAGATAAGCATAAGCCTTTCAGCGCCGTCGGCGGTGTATTTTACTACGCGCGTTTTGCCTCCCGTATAACCGCCCAAAGCATTGAAATCTATACCTTTATTGCCACCTTCCGCAAATTCAACGTTTTCGCCGTTGGTCAAAAGGAAATTGCTGGCGCCGACTTCTGCGTCAGTGCTGTACTGTTCGTGCATAACAAATATACGCGAAGAATGATCAGCCGAAGAATAGAACAAAACTTTTACGTTTCTGGTATCGCCGTAAAAGTCAACAGTCTGCCATACGAGCGTCTGAGTTTCAGCGTTGTAACTTTGAACGGTTGCGGTAAAATTTCTTTCAATAGTGCCCCAACGCGTACTGCCCGTAATATTGCCGTTTTTGTCGATAGTGATATGGGCTTCGGTGTCGTATGTACCGCTTGCGCCGTTGTACTCGCCGTACCAGACGGGAAGAGCGGTCCACTTGCCGTAAACTACAATTCCGTCGTCGCCTGCGCTGAGCTCGGTTTCGGCGTTAATCTGCATTTCGCCGTCGGCGGTATTTACGAACCAGCCGTCAAACGAACGCCAGTTGTCCAAATCTATATCGTGTTCGGGCAAGAATTTGCCGATTATTTCGCCGTCTCCGAAGTACACAGCCGTGCCAGCGTCGTCGGCGTCGGTTTTAAGCGTAAACGAGTGCTTCTGCGACCATTTGGCATAGAAGTTGATACTGTAAATATGTACGGGAACGTAATTTCCGTCTTTGTCGAGTTCAACGGGGGTTTTGCAGTCTTTATCCAGATACCAGCCAATAAACATCTTTTCATTATTTAAAGGAACGGGAAGCTTGAAGGGAACTGTTTTGCTGACGCTGAGTTCATAATTTCCGTCTTCGTTGACCGTGCCGAGTCCGTCGGTATCGGAAACTTCCACACCGTTCAAATTAAAGACGATGCGTACATTCTCTTTCATACCGGTGACTTTGCCGTCGTTATCGAAAGCAAATACAAAATAATCTTTGCCGATTACCGTGCTTATATTTTCTCTGCCGAAACCGTCAACGCGCTCGTACTTATAAGTCGAAGATTTTTTGTCCCCGTTGCGGAAAGTGCAGTCTATTGCGCCTGCGCCGTTGACAACTATCTTATTGACGTCACAATCCTTAACTTCGTATTCTCCTTCGAAGCCGTCGCAGACCTGCCATCTTTCGGTTAAGGGGTTATAACCGAAGTTTTCCACCTTACCGCCGTCGGCATCTTTAACGAAAAGATTTGTATAACCGTCCATTGCGGAAAGGTCTGATGCCGTACCGTCCAAATCCGTGAACTCAACATTGAACCTGACTGCGCCTTCTCTGACGTAAATTCCTATATTTTTGCCGTCGGCATAATTATAATCGATTGCGAACACAGTGTCGTTACCGACAGTAATCGTAGCGGCTTTGCCGTCTCTTTTTACAAAATTCGCATCGAAGGTTATAGTATCTATTACCTTATCGTTTTCATCCAAAATATCCTTATGAACTTCTCTTGTATCGTAGTAAGGCGTAAATATCTTTATATCCGTCGAGGAATAAATTAAAACGATAATTTTAGTTTCCGCATCGTAATATGCAGGATAAACTTCGCCGTCGATGATAAAATCTATCTCGCCATTTAAAACATCGGGGTCTTTGGAGTTAATTACAATTTTGCCGTTCACGGGGTGCATTGTACCGTCGCCGACGTTACCGTCAAGTTTAAATATATAACCGCCGAATACGTGGTCTACGGCAAACGAGCTGAGTTTGCCTTTGTCGTCTACCTTATATTCAAAGCAATAATATTCTCCGTTATCGTAAGGTGCGGGCTTTTTGTCGTCCGCAACTTTCTTTATCTCTAAACCGTATTCGGAGTTGGTGTAAGTATCAGTCGAGCCTGAATTGTAGTTTGCGGCGGTGTGCGACTTTGTCCAGAACGCGTCCGTCAATTCGGGCAACTCTTTGGTTTCAACTGCCGTTTCGTCCTCGGCGCAGTCCTTGAGCGTACAGGTGCGCGTTGCCGTGCCCTTTGAGGTTGCAGTCGGCTCTTGCGTGATTTCCCACGCGCCGAAAGTGTGCGCAAGTTTGGGGACGGTTACTCCCTCAACCTTTATTCCGTACTCTGCGTTTGCAAAATCGGCAATACCTGCCGTCTGGTGCGTTGCAGGCTCGGTTTCCGTCTTAGTCCAGAACGACGTGTCGCTGAGCGCGAGAACGTCCTCTTCTTCGACGTGTCCGCAAGCCGCGTCCGAGCAGGTGCGCTGGATTTTTCCGCCTGCCGTAAGCGTGGGCTGTCCGCCGACGAAAGTCCAGCCGCCGTAAACGTGGGCGTCCTCAGACTTGGAAACGGGAACGGTAACTTCGCCGTACTCAGCCGAAGTGTAAACGTTTATGCCGTCCGCCGTATGGGTGGGCGCCTGTGATTTTTCCGCATCCAAAGTCCAGACCGAAGTGTCGGTCAAAACGGGGACGTCGGTCTTGGTTTCGGTGTGGTCGCCGTTTGCTCCGCAGACGCGCACTGCTTCGCCCCTTTCCGTCTCTGTGGGTTTTTTGGTGAGCGTCCATTTGCCGTAACTGTGAACGTCTGCGTCTACGGCAAGAGTGACGGTAACCGTGCCGTAATCGGCGGAAGTAAATTCGCGCTTACCCTCAGCGGAGCAAGTGGGGTCTACCTTGACGGTCAGATTTTCAGTCCAGACGGAAGTATCGGTAAGAACGGGAACGTCCTTTTCCTCTTTTCCGCCGTCGTTATCTTTGCAATAGCGTTCTGCTTTTCCGCCTGCCGTGAGCGTAGGATCGGTGATAAGCGTCCATTTGCCGTAGCTGTGAGTATGTTCGCCGTCCTTGTCACACGCCGCAAGCGACGCGCCGGCCGCGCCGATAGTCATTACCGACAGCACGGCCAAGGCTGTTTTTGCGATGTTGCGTTTTTTCATAAAAACTCCTTAAATTTTTTTCTACCTTTTACACTGAACCGAATACGGTGCCTGCCGCAAAATAGCCGTGCGAGGAAGCAGATATCCCCGTTTTCGAGCACGTTATAGCGCTCAGTCCTACCGCGTCGGTAAAGGTAAACTCTATCTGTTTGCCGTTCACCGTTACGGTGATTTTGTTGCCTGCAACCGTAAACGTTCCTGCCGTTCCCTCACCGGTCGCATATTCGGGATTATATTTGTCTTTACACTCTTCGTCGTGCTCGGCGGAAGAGGATTTTATAATAACTTTTCCGTTTTCCGAAAACTCGAAAACGGTCTTTGCTCTGTAAGGGTAGTCCTCGTAATCGCAAACGAAAGTGAACGTAGCTTCGAAAGATTTCCCTGCAAGAAGCGACTCGTCGAGCGCTATTCCGCTCTCTTTAAAGGTCTTTTCGGCAAAGTCTAAATCGTAAACTTTCGTTTCCGTACCGAAAAGCACTGTCACGCTGTTTGAATAGAATTCGTAAGAGCCTGTTTTCAAGCCGAGAACAGCCGTTCCGAAGCCGTCGAGCACGAGAATTTCGCCGTCAGCGCCCGAATATGTTCCCCTTACTCTGTCGGACAGGATAAGTCCGCTTGAAGCTCCGCTCCACTCCTTAACCTTTACAACGGCCGTTTTTTCGCCGTAAACAACTTCGAGAATCGAGCCGAGAGTGTTTATGTCGCCCGTAAGAGCCGTAACCGAAGCCGTTTCACCCAGCGCCGTCGGCGCAGACGCGACGGCGTAAACGGTAATTCCGCCTGCCGTTATAGCTCTGAGGGTAAAGCCCTCCGTTCCGCACGCCTTTGCCGATCCCGTCGTAAAGTAGTCCGTAAACGTTACAGATCCTCGCGCCGTGGCTTTTATAATTCCGTCGGCGACGTATTCGCCCGTAATAGTTATGGCTCCGCGTTCGGTCTGTGCCGAAGCCGTGAACGTATTACCGCTGAGCACCGCGTTTCCGTTAAAGCTTATGCCCTGAAATACTCCGTAAATTCTGCCGTATTCGTCCAGTCTCAGCGACGAGCCGGAATTGATTGCTCCCGTCGTGTAATTGCCGACGAGTTTTTCACCGCTGTACACGCTGTCGAGTATCTGAACCGCGTAGTACGAAGATTTTATCGCACCGCCTACGGGGATATTTATTATCAGCTGATAGAAGCCTGCTCTTGCAAACTGAATTTTAGAGGTGTCGACGTACCTGACGTCAAAGCCTTCTATCTTGCTCTCCATCTGAGTCTGGGAAAGCGCGCCGTCCTTAGTCACTATCGAAAGCCCTTCGAAAAGCTCTTTTTTGCCGGAGCCTTTGCCCAGAACGAAGTTGTTTACCGAAACTATCGCGCCGTCCTCTATTAAAACGTTTACAAAGCTTTTGCCGACGAGGTTTTCCGCGTCCGTCATTTCCCTTAGCGTCAAAACGTTTTTATAATCGGAAAACATCAGCTTCGCGGTTTTGCCGTGCGTGAAAGTCGGTTCGGGGTTGATATAAGTTATAGTTACGTTGTTTCCGTTTTTGACGTATGAAAACGCAGTGGTCATATACTTGCTTTCCGTGTCGAACCACATTTCACCCGTGCCGTAGCCGTCGAAGAAGAAAGCCGTGTTCCCGTAAACGTATCTGCCGAAAAGATCGTCCTTTTCATCCACGGTGAAGGTTTTATTGTCCTTATCCAGACGGAACAGATACGACATGGGCGTATTTTCGCCGTCGTAAAATTTGTTGTAAACAAGCCAGGTGTTTTCCGCGTAGTCCGCACCGCCGTTTTTGAGAGTTGACTGTTCGCTTTTGATTATGTCAAAGACGGTCTTTCCGTCGATTTTAAGAGTTACCCTGTCCGCCGCACTGACCGCGAAAGAGGCTTCTTTTCCGTCGATAAAGCCCTTAAAGGTCATCCCCGCATAAGGCGAAGCCACAGTGCCTTCCTTGTTGATAATGCCCTTATAATCGTTCGACATAGTGAACGAATACGTTTCGCCGCCGAACTGAACCGAGGAGACAATACCCGTATTCTGCGTGAAATCGGGTGCGAACACAGCGTAATCGAAAATTTCCTCCGCGTAGAAAGTATCGGCTGAGTACTTGTTTATAAATTGAGTTTTAATGCCGTACCATAACGAAGAGCCGTCGGCTTTGTCGGTTATCTGAATAAGGTCGAGAGAGTACGCGCCGGGACTTACAATAAGATTTCCTGCCGAATTCCTTTGCAGAACGTGATATCCGTTGATGCTCGAATTTATCTGAACGTAGCTTCCGGTACTCCACTTGTTTTCGTTGAAGAATACAAACGGGCGCGAACCGTCGTGATAGGAAAGTTTTACGGAGTTTACGGGGTCGAGACTGATTATTCCGTCCGCATAGCGCATTACGAACTCGTACGTTCTGATGCTTATTTTGAACGTGCAGTCGTCGATTATCGAAAGCATATCCGCCTTTACGTCGTCGAAGTACATATTGCCGTCTTCGTCCACGACGAAATCGTTCAGCGCTGCCGCGTCTGCGTAAACCGATGCGGAGTACGGCGATATCAGCGAGTATTCGCCGGCGCCTCCGTCGCCCCAGCCGTATTCGTAATCGCCGTCATCGCTCTCTTCGTACTTTTCGATGGGCATAAGCGAAGTTTTGTAAGTGCCCGTCATCTCCCTGTCTAAAACGACGACTTTCGACTGGGCCGAAACGCCCTTGTATTCCGCCGTTACGAAATAAATTCCCGCGTTGAACAAATCGATTTTGCCCGTTACCATTTCGTTGGTGACGGCGACGGGTTCGCCCTTTTCCGTGATTGTGAAAAGCTCTCTCGGATAGACCGTAGTTCCGCTGAATATCACTCTTTCGCTTCCGTTGACCTCGACGCCGTTGTCAATACGGACGGTAAAACCGACCGTAACGGGCGTAGTCCCTATGCCGTAAACGAACACGTCAATTTCGACGTACTGCTCTGCAGGAGAGTCAAAGTCGAGCGGTTCGCTCTTTATCTCCGCGTAGCAGGTAGTCGCGCCGATATAGTCGGGGTTGTCGTACAGAGTACGCTTTACGCCGTCTATGACGACGTCGACGTTTTTAAAAACGTTGTACTTTGTCGTTCCCGATGGAAGCATTACCGTCTCTTCGAGAACTTTTATCGAATAATCTACCTTCTTTTCAACAACTTCGTAAGTTATTTCCTTTTCGAAATAGTCGAACTGCACACCCGTTAAACTGAGGGGTTTCGTGTTGTAGGGAATTCTGATTTTTGCCTTATATTCGCCTGTCTTAGCGAAATCGACATCCGTCAGGTCGAAATAAGATTTATCGAGCGCGGTGAATTTTACGCCGTTGATGACTACGGAGAAATCGGCTCCGAAATCGTAGCCCGAAATATCAGTGCCCTTCTGAATAAGCACCGTGTCCGACGCAGCGTAATTTATGATTACGCCGAGCTTGACCTTTACGATTGCCGTTGCTACTCTTCCGCCGTAATTGAGAGTAATTTCGTTGTCGCCCTCTTTCGAATAGTCGACGGTGCCCGAAATCATATCGTCCGTAACGGTGAGTATCTGATTGCCCCTTTTCACCTCGAACAGCGTCTTTAAATCGATATCTTCGCTGTTGGGATAAGTCACCACCGTCTTTGCGGTGACGGAAAGCTGGGTCTTTGCCACTATTTTCAGATTGACGGTCGACTGCGCCGTCCTGCCGTTTTTCTCGAAATTTATTGTTACGGGATAGGCGTTGCCCTCTTCCGCGCCGTCGAGAGCGGATATATCTATGTACTCGTCCTTTACCGCTGCGGCAATACCGCCGACGTAGATAGAGAACAGCTGTTTATAATCGAAATCTGAAAGTTCCGCCTTGGTCAGTTCGTATTCGCTGTACGAATTGAGAATTTCTATCTGAAAGGCGTCTATTACCGTTATTCTTAGTGTTTCCGACGCAGAACCGCAGGTGACCGTATAGGTGTACTCGCCTGCCTCAGCCTTCAAATCGGTAGTTATCATAGCGTCGGTTATTATGACGGATTTGCCGTCTACCGTTGCAGTGAACAGCGATTTGAAATCGTAATCTTTAAGCGCGGTCGTGTTCAATGAAACCGACGGCTTTGAAAGCGTAACGGTGCATACGGAAGCAACGACGGTAACTTTTATCGAAGCCGTCTTTTCCTTATAAACGCACCTGACCTCATACTCTCCCGCCTCGGCTCTGACTGCGGAAGCGTCGACGTATGCGTGCGGCGGAACGGGAACGCCGTCGTCCACTATCCTGAAATATTTTGCAAAGTTGAAATCCGCCGTTTCATAGTCCTTCAATGTAACTTCCGCCACCGTGACGCCGATATTTATCTTGTCCGAGGGCGCATCGGGTTCGGGAATTTTGT
>ERZ778504.2290-NODE-2290-length-10690-cov-5.007804_pt1 | contig 10690 bp, 7 predicted proteins | sample MGYA00510046_ERZ778504 | MGnify/ENA primary metagenome ERZ778504 (study PRJEB29527, sample SAMN07138964) | mouse gut metagenome | material: feces | host: mouse | place: China:Nanjing | collected 2016-01-25 ...
ACCAAACAAGCAGCAACTTCCGGAAAACAAGAAAACATAGTCGAATTAACTCCGGAAGTTGCCTGCCTGTATGGGAATTATTCCGGAGACAACATGAATGTAAAAATGGCAGTTAAGATGGCGAAAAAAGCCGGAATAACTGTAAAAACTGTAGTTGCTAATGATGATGTCGCATCGGCCCCGGGGGATCAGAGAGAGAAAAGAAGAGGTGTAGCCGGAGAAGTATTGATGTGGAAAGTCGGAGGCGCAAAGGCGGCAAAAGGTGGGGACTTAGACGAGGTGATCAATGCGGCCAAGAAGGCTATCGACCATACGAGAAGCGTAGGGATCGGACTTTCGCCGTGTACCCTTCCGGCAGTAGGGCATCCGAATTTTGAGATAAAAGAAGGAACTATGGAAGTGGGAATCGGGCATCACGGTGAGCCGGGGATTGAGGTGTGCCAGTTAGAGAGCGCGAAAGACATGGCAAAGAGGATGGTTGATGTTGTGCTGCCGGATTATCCGTTTGAAAAGGGTGATGAAGTCGCGGTACTTGTGTCCGGACTTGGGGCTACGCCGGTTATGGAACTGTATGTGTTATATGATGAGATTGATAAGCTTTTAAAAGAAAAGGGGATCAAAACATATAAAGCATATGTGGGAAATTATTTTACGTCTCTGGAAATGATGGGAGCAACACTCACCGTTATGAAACTTGACGAAGAGTTAAAGAAACTGATTGATATGCCGGCGTACAGCATGGGGCTTAAACAGCTTTAGGAGGTTTTTTATGAGTGGATTCAGAAACAGGAATGGGAAATCTGTATTATTAAAAATGGTAGAGGGAATACAGAGTAATAAAGATTATCTTGGAGATATAGATGGGCTGATCGGGGACGGAGACCATGGAATGAACATGAATAAAGGGTTTTCTGTGTTTAAGGACAGATTCAAAGATGCAGATATTAGTTTTACAGAAGGTTTAGATGAACTGGGAACTATCCTGCTGAATGAAATCGGCGGCTCTATGGGACCTATATATGGTACGATTTTCATGGATATGGCGGAAGCGGGAGAAGAGGCAGAGGAAATTACTTTAGAAGTTCTTGCTGACATGATGACAGCAGGCTTCGCGGGATTGTGCGATATCATAGAGGCGAAAGTCGGGGATAAAACCTTGGTAGATACATTATCGCCTGCAGTGGATGTCTTAAAGGAAGCGGCGGAATCCGGCAAGGATTTTCAGGTAGCTCTTGAAGAGATGAAGGCAGCGGCTAAAAAGGGAAGAGATTCTACAAAAGATATTGTGGCAAAATTCGGACGTTCCAGCAGGCTTGGAGAACGTTCAAGGGGTGTGCTGGATGCCGGAGCTACATCTTGCTGCATTATTTTACAGACGATGGCAGACGGGATAATCGAACTGCTGTCAGAATAGTATGTCTGATATGATCAAATAAAAGTACGGCCTGGAGAATTCCGGGCCAAATTTCTTTAAATCCAATTTTCTTTATTTTTCTTGCAACATTTTCTCCATTTTTTTACTCTTATATTATAATGGAAGAGAATTTATTTAAATCTAATGATTGTATTAATTTGTCGGTATCAAATATATCAGTGGGAGGAAAGGATATGCAATGTGATGCAAAAAAATTTGCGCAGATGTATGAAGAGATTTATAAAGATTTGTACCGCTTTGCGCTTTGCCGGATGAAAAATGTGCAGGATGCAGAGGATGCAGTAAGTGAGTCTGTGCTTGCCGCATACGAAAATATTCGTAAACTGCAAAAGGAAACTGCATTTAAAAGCTGGATGTTTACGATTCTTGCGAATATATGCAGAAGAAAGCTTAAGGAATCCGGAGAGAGGCAGAAAAAAGAAGCGAATGAAGCGGAGGGCTTAGGGGAACTTCCGACAAAAACGCCGGACTATGGGATTGCAGTGGATGTAAGAAAGGCATTTTTTGTTTTGACACAGGAAGAACAGGAAATCATAGCGCTTTCTGTCTTTGGGGGTTATAACAGTAAAGAAATAGGAAGTGCGTTGAACCTGAATCCAAACACAGTGCGTTCAAAGAGAAGTCGTGCGCTGGAGAAGATGGAATTTGTACTGGCATAAAGAAAGGGGTGTTTTTATGGAAAAAAGAGAACAGGAAATTCTGGAAAAAATAGAAGAGAAGACGAAAGATGTAAAAGTGCCGGAGAGCCTTATGCCAGAGAAGATTGAAATGCTTTTAGAGGATAAAGGAAAGAAGAGCGGTATCACACGTACCAATCTATATCGTATCGGCGGTCTGCTGGCGGCCTGTCTAGTACTGGCTGCAGGAATTGGGATCGCAGGAAATGTCGGCAGAGGTCCTGATTCCGGAAATGTGAATAAGAGTGCGGCAAAGACGGCAGAGAAAGCAGCGGAGGATGAAAGCAATGCTACCGCAGCGGGAGAAGAATCTTCCAGTACGGCAAAAAGTGAAAATACAGAAGAGGACAACGGAAAGGCGGACGATTATAAAAAAGTTTATTCCTATATCAAAGCAAAGCTTGACATGCAGAAGAGCGAGGAGATGAGATATTTTGAGGCGGAGTCGAAAACCACCGAAGCGTTAACGTCGGGAACGATGCAAAAAGAGAGCGTTGTGGAGGATATGGCCGTAGCTGCTTCGGATACCGGAAGCGCTAAAAGCGCCGGCGGCGATTATTCAGAAACGAATGTACGTCAGGAGGGAGTAGATGAGGGCGATATTGTAAAGACAGACGGAAGGTATCTATATGTACTGAAGGAAAACAAAGAACAGATATCTATTGTAGATACAAAGGGCTCTTTGAAAGAGATTAGCAGGATCAAGGCAGAGAAAGACAGAAGGATAGAGGAATTCTATCTTTTGCCGGAAAAGAATAAGCTGGTCTATATTACCGGCGTTTATGAGACGGAAACGGTTGTTCGGGAAGAGTCGTCAGAAGCGGTTTATGAGGAAGATCATGTCTTTTTGGGTAATGGGGAAGAGACTGCGGAAAAAACCGAGGCAGTGACCTATGATATCATAGATCCGAGGAAGCCGAAAAAGTCAGGAAGCGTTACCCAGAGCGGATATTACAGCTCTTCCAGAATGGCGGGAGGATACCTGTATCTGTTCAGCAATTACAGTGTTGGAAATCGGGTTGACGGGAATCAGCCGCGGACATTTATCCCAATGATAAATGATAGTCTGATACGGGAAAAAGATATCAGCCTTCCGCCTTTTGGGTGCGGAAGTATGTATGAGGTTGTCACGGCAGTAGACATCGAAAAACCATCGGAGACGGCGGACAGCAAGGCGATTTTTACTGACGGCGGCGAGCTGTATGTGAGCAATGAAAACATCTATTATTATGAGACAAAATGGAATGATGACGGAGAAGCAGAAAAGACAGTAATCCGTAAAATAGGCTACAAAGATGGAAAGCTGTCATCTGCGGTACAGGGCAGTATCAAAGGGTATATCAATGATTCATTTTCCATTGATGAATACAAAAGAAATCTTCGTATCGTAGCGACGGTCGGGGAGACGAACTCTGTCTATGTACTGGACGAAAAGCTTAAGACGATCGGCTCGATTAAGAAGCTTGCGAAGGATGAGAGGGTTTATTCGGCGAGATTTCTTGGAGATACGGGATATTTTGTGACATTCCGTGAGACAGATCCTTTGTTCAGTGTGGATTTGTCGAATCCTGAGAAGCCGAAGATTTTAGGTAAACTTAAAATACCCGGATTTTCAGATTACCTGCATTTTTACGGAGAAGGCAAACTTCTTGGAATCGGGATGAATGTAGAGGAGGAAGCGCAGGTCACAGACGGTGTGAAGCTCAGCATGTTCGATATTTCCGATAATACGGACGTGAAGGAGGAGCACAAGCTTGTGCTGAAAAATGTATACAGTACGGATGTGTCCTACGATTATAAGGCAGCGCTTATCGATGCGGACAGGAATATCATTGGATTTGCCGGAAATACGGAGGGCGGAGAACGATATTATCTTTTCGGCTATGATGAAAAGACCGGATTTAAATGTAATATGTCCGAGGAGATCAATGGGCGTTCCGGGAGAGGCGCCAGAGGTGTTTATATCGAAGAAACGCTGTATGTTGTATGCGGAAATGTGATAGAGGCTTATTCTCTTAAAGATTATAAGAAGACAGAAGATTTGATTCTATAGTATTGTGCGAATTGAAAGAAAAATATATAAAATTCAGACAATTTATTTATGAGCGATATAAAGAACAAAAAATAAAAAATAAATCAAAAAAAGTATTGACAAATGAGGGGGATGGTGATATTATAATAACAACAAAAGAGAGAAAGTAATCTTTTAAATATAAAAGGAAGGAGGCTTACTCCAATGGACACAGTGAAAGAGACAATAGTTCAATATGTTAGTGGTGCGGCAGATGGAAGTTCCCAAGGAATAAGCCTGAACCTAAGTGTTTTGAGATAAGCCGGATATAGAATGAAAAGTGAGAATTCGGAGAAGTAAAAGCCGGGTAGAAAGTAAGGATTTGTAATCTGCAGACATATTGAAAGAGGATGCCACATAGATATGGTTAAAGATTTGGGAACGGTTAATCCAGATGATTCCTCCGAATTATAAGATAGAAACAAATTAAACTAAATATAAAAAGATAACAGCCGTCGGAGTAAAGCATTCCGATGGCTGTTTTGCCGTTAAGAACTTATGGTGGTTCAGTCATATATGCTTTAGACCATTACGTAAATGTTAATTGCCGCTAAATTGTAACAATAATTTAACATTAATTAAGTGTATATTTTGACATTGCGGGAGCCTTATGATACACTAATAGCAACGATTTTAACAATAAGAGTATATGAAAGATACATTTTGAGGTGAGGAATTTGGATAAATATGAATATAGGGTAAAAACAGAGCAGCTCCTTGAATATTCGGAGAAAAAGCAGTATCGGAAAGCGATGGAAATTGCAGATACGATTGATTGGCGCAGGGTAAAGAGTGTGTCTATGTTAAATACTGTCAGTGAAGCTTATGAATACTGTGGAGAATTTCAAAAGAGCCGTGATATTTTGTTGATGGCATTTGACCGTTCTCCAGGGAGCAGGAAGATTGTCTATCGGCTTGCAGCTTTGGCGCTTAAGGTTAATGATCCGGAGGAAGCTTCTGATTGTTATGAAGAGTTTATTAAGCTGGCACCGAAGGATCCAAACCAGTATATCTTGAAATACAGGATTTTGAAGGTGCAGAAGGCGCCTCTTGAGGAGCAGATTGCAGCTCTTGAAGAATTTAAGAAGGCAGAATATATTGAAAAGTGGGCGTATGAACTGGCGAAGCTGTATCATGAGGCTGGCATGGTGAGGGAATGTCTGGAGGAATGCGATGATTTGATCTTGTGGTTCAGTGAGGGGAAGTATGTCTATCTTGCGATGGAGCTTAAGATGAAGTATAAGCCTCTCACGCCCCTCCAACAGGAGAAGTATGATAAGCATACTGGTAAGAAGACGAAGGATATCGTAATTCCCGGACAGGATGACAACGATGAAGAAGATAATGAAGAGGATAATGAAGAGGATAATGAAGAGGATAATAAAAAGGATGAGAGTGAATCGGAGTCGGCAGAGGAGGATGTACAAAAATCAGAAACTTTAAAAGAAAAGAATGAGCCGGAAGAAGAGGATGACGGGCAGACAGCGGCTCTTGCAGAGGAAGCCGCACAAGCTTTGCCAAAGGAAGAAGAACCGGAAGAAGTAAAGAAAAAACCTCGTGCTCCAATTACCAGAATTGTGACAGGAGCGACGCTTGAGGAAGCGCTGGCAAGCGGTGTTGCGATGGCAGCAGGGTTGAATAAGGAAGAAAAAGCAATGGCCGACAGGGATGAGGAGCTTAAGATTAACGGCCAGATGAAGATAGAGGATATTCTTCAGGAATGGGAGGAGAAGCAGAAGGTAAATGCTAATGCCATTGAAAAGCAGAAAGCAGAAGATAAAGAGAGATTAAAGAAAGAACGCCGGGAGGCGGAAAAGCGTAAGGAAGCGTCAAGGAAGGCGGCAGAAGAAGCGGCAAGAAAAGCGGAAGAAGAGGCCAGAAAAAAAGCGGAAGAGGAAGCGAAGAGAAAAGCGGAGGAAGAAGCAAAGAAGAGGGCGGCAGAGGAGGAAGCAAGAAGGAAAGCCGAGGAAGAAGCAAAGAGAGCTGAGGAAGCGAGAAGAAAAGCCGAGGAAGAAGCAAAGAAAGCCGAGGAGGCAAGAAAGAAGGCGGCCGAGGAAGAAGCGAAAAAAGAGGCTAAAGCATCTGCAGCACAAAAAGCGACGAAAACATCGGCAGGGAATGGGCCTAAGGCGAAAAAAACTAAGAAAAATATATTGGAGGAGAAGACACAGAAACTTCCTGATGATATCTTGGAGTTGGTGGAGCAGCTTGAAAACAGAGTTGCCGGAACTTCTGCGCCTCAGAAAGAGGATATGGCGGAATCAGATGATTTTGAGGCAGAGGGATTGTTAGAGGGTATCACAGAAGACTTTGCAAAGTTAGAGCCGATAGAACCATTTGAAGAGGAACCGCTGGATGGGGAACTTGATGAAGAAGAACCAGCAGAGGAAGATGAATTCATAGAGGATGAATCGGAGGAGGAAGAGTTCGAAGAGGATGAATTCATAGAGGATGAATCGGAAGAGGAAGAGTTCGAGGAGGATGAATTCATAGAAGAAGAATCGGAAGAGGAAGAGTTCGAGGAAGATGAATTCATAGAAGAAGAATCGGAAGAGGAAGAGTTCGAGGAAGATGAATTCATAGAAGAAGAACCGGAAGAAGATGAGTTCATAGAGGATGAATTCGTAGAAGAATCGGACGAAGAAGAGTTCGAGGAAGATGAGTTCGAAGAAGGTGAATTCATAGAGGAAGAGTCGGAAGAGGAAGAGTTCGAGGAAGAAGAGTTCATGGAGGAAGAATCGGACGAAGAAGAGTTCGATGAGGATAGCTTCGCAGAAGACTTTGACGAAGACGATTTTATAGAAGACGAAGAAGACTTTGACGAAGAAGACTTTGACGAGGACGACTTTGACGAAGAAGATTTTGAGTCGGAAGAGGAAGAATTCGATGAGGATGAATTTGAGGAAGAAGAGCCGTCGGAGGACGACTTTAATGAAGAGGACTTTGATGAAGAAGAATTAGAAGAAGAGGTTTCTCTTGAGATTGAAGAGCCATCCGAGGAAGAGATTCAAAAGCGTTTTAAGAAAGCAAAGGGCGGAGGAGGAGTTCCATTTGATACGGGCTTTGTCGTAACGGGACGTTACGACTTAAGTGCGACCAGCGAAATAGGCTTGAAAGCAGGGCTTACGGAAGAGCAGAAGAAACTGTTCTCCTACTTTGTGCCGGTTCGCGGTATGAGTGAACAGATTGTAGATGCGCTTGATAATGACCGCAGGGCTCAGAGAGAAGGGACGTCAAAGACTGGAAATATTCTTGTCATCGGAAGAAAAGGCTCAGGAAAGACAGTTCTTGCCGTAGATATTGTTAAGGCGATACAGAAGCAGAGGAACCTGAAGCAGGGCAAGGTGGCGATTGTTACAGGTGAGTCTTTGAATAAGAAGGAGCTGCCTAATATCATTCAAAAGCTTAAAGGCGGCGCGATTATCGTAGAGAAGGCCGGAAAGCTGAATTCCAGAACGGTAAAGGAGCTTAACCACCTGATGGAGAGAAAGACTGGCGAGATGCTGTTTGTACTTGAGGACCAGAGGAAGCCATTAGAGAAAATACTGACAGCCAATCCTGACTTTAAGAAGAAGTTTACCTCAAAACTGGAGCTGCCTATTTTCATCAATGACGAGTTGGTAACTTTTGGTCAGACGTACGCGAAGGAGAATGGATACAAGCTGGATGAGATGGGGATTCTGGCATTGTACAGCCGGATTGATGTGATGCAGAGAGAAGATCATGCTGTGTCGGTTGCGGAAGTAAAAGATATTATGGATGAAGCGATCTCCCATTCTCAGAGGGTGAATGTAAAGCATCTGGCACGTCGGGTATTCGGGAAAGGTACGGATGATTCTGACAGGATTATCTTGAAGGAAGAAGATTTCAAAATATAAAGGTTAAAAAAGGGTTTTGGTGGACTATATTTGCCAAAACTCTTTCTTTTTGCGGCTATGGGGGGTATAATAATATTATAAATAAACATAGCAAGAGAGGGTACGAATATGGCAGAAAAGAAAAAGAAAGCATATGAAATCAGTGAACTTGATCAGTATCTTTTCGGACAGGGTAATCATTATGAGATTTATAAGAAACTGGGTGCGCACAAAGTAAAAAAGGGCAAAAAGGAAGGAGTGTATTTTGCTGTATGGGCGCCGCATGCAAAGTCGGTATCAGTCATTGGCGAATTTAATGAGTGGGACATAGAGGCGAATCCGATGGAGCGTCAAGAATCTGTAGGGATTTTTACTTGTTTTGTTCCGGGAGTAAAGGAATATGATATGTACAAATATTGTATTCAGACACATACGGGAGATTATGCGTTTAAGGCAGATCCATTTGCGAATCATGCGGAACTTCGACCGGGAACAGCGTCTAAGATAGCAGATATCAGTAATTTGAAGTGGACGGACTCGGAGTGGATGGAGAAGAGAAAGAAATGGAACCACATGCAAAAGCCGATATCTGTCTATGAGGTGCATATTGGTTCGTGGAAAAAGCATCCGGGACGGGAGGATGAAGGATTTTATACCTATCGTGAGTTTGGAAAGGAAGTTGCAAAATATGTGAAAGATATGGGTTATACTCATATTGAACTGATCGGTATTGCGGAGCATCCTTTTGACGGTTCCTGGGGATATCAGGTGACTGGTTACTATGCGCCGACTTCCAGATATGGAACGCCTCAGGATTTCGCGTGGATGGTTAATTATTTGCACCGCAATAAGATTGGCGTAATTCTTGACTGGGTTCCGGCGCATTTCCCGAGAGACGCGCACGGACTTGCGGATTTTGACGGAACGCCTACATTTGAGTATGCGGATCCGAGAAAAGGGGAGCATCCCGATTGGGGAACGAAGGTGTTTGATTTTGGAAAGAATGAAGTAAGAAACTTTTTGATTTCGAACGCATTGTTCTGGATCGAGCAGTTTCATGTTGACGGACTTCGTGTTGATGCAGTCGCATCTATATTATATCTGGATTACGGAAGACAGGATGGACAGTGGGTTGCCAATAAGTATGGCGGCAACCAGAATCTGGAAGCTATTGATTTCTTCAAGCATTTGAATTCTGTTGTGCTTGGCAGAAATCCGGGCGCTATGATGATTGCCGAGGAATCTACTGCATGGCCGAAAGTGACGGGGGATGTAGAGGATGACGGACTTGGCTTTAGTCTGAAGTGGAATATGGGATGGATGCATGATTTTACGGAATATATGAAGCTTGATCCGTATTTCCGTAAGGATAACCATCATATGATGACTTTTGCTATGAGCTATGCGGGCAGTGAGAAATACATCCTTGTGCTTTCCCATGATGAAGTGGTTCATCTGAAGTGTTCTATGCTCAATAAGATGCCGGGGCTTGGATTTGACAAATACGCGAACTTGAAGGCCGGATATGCATTTATGATGGGACATGCCGGGAAAAAGCTTTTGTTCATGGGACAAGAATTTGCGCAGCTAAGGGAATGGAGTGAGGAGAGAGAACTTGACTGGTTCTTATTGGCGGAGAAAGAGCATCAGGCAATTCAGAATTGGATGAGGGACCTTCTTCACCTGTATAAGAAGAATCCGGCGCTTTATCAGGATGAGCAGATCTGGGAAGGTTTTGAATGGATTAACGCGGATGATGGTTACCGCAGTATCTACAGTTTTGCGAGACATTCCAAGAATCGGAAGAAAAATCTTCTTTTTGTTATTAACTTTACGCCGATGGCGAGAGATGATTACCGTGTTGGTGTTCCAAGGAGAAAGCAATACAAGCTTATTATGAACAGCGACGATGTAAAATACGGCGGAGAGGGCAAGGAACGTCCGTCGGTTTACAAGGCTGTGAAGCAGGAATGTGACGGAAGGCCGTTCTCTTTTGCGTATGAATTACCTCCATATGGAGTTGCTGTGTTTGAATTTTAGGCTGAAAACAAAATTCAGCACTTGACAAATGTTTTGTTATCAATTAGAATTACGGTTAATTGAATCCCTGCTGGCAATGTTGGTTGCAAAAAGCAGGTTTGGCGATGAAGAGGGATAGTAGTACAGATGAAGTTCTACAGAGAGAGAATTCAGCGGCTGAGAGATTCTTGTATGGAACTGTGATGAACCTGCCTTGGAGCCGCCGTGTGAAAATGCGGCGTGGCACTAGCGTTAATGGTGATGAGAGAGAGCTGCTGAAAAAGCAGAACTAGGGTGGTACCGCCGAGCTTTTCGGTCCCTTTCGGGGAGCTGAGAAGCCGGCGTTTTTTATACCGTGTGTTTCCGGCTCCTGGCAATTATTCGTGCGGGCATGACCGCATAAAAAGAGAAGGAGAAGAGAAACATGGCAAAGGACAAGAAATTAGTTAAAAATATCACTCCGCGTGACGAGAACTTCGCGCAGTGGTATACAGATGTTGTGCGGGAGGCGAACCTGTGTGATTATTCCAGCGTAAAGGGCTGCCTTAACTACCTCCCGAACGGATATGCGATCTGGGAGCTGATACAGGCAGATCTTGACAGGCGCTTTAAAGAGACAGGTGTCGAGAAC
>ERZ778504.2293-NODE-2293-length-10669-cov-4.704824_pt1 | contig 10669 bp, 8 predicted proteins | sample MGYA00510046_ERZ778504 | MGnify/ENA primary metagenome ERZ778504 (study PRJEB29527, sample SAMN07138964) | mouse gut metagenome | material: feces | host: mouse | place: China:Nanjing | collected 2016-01-25 ...
GATTTTGTTTGCGCTATGCGGCGTTATTTTTATGTATGTGGTCTGCAGACAAAAGCGGAATGGTCAGAAAATGTATGGATGGCTCCGTGCAGCCATGGGAACAGTCGGAGGGCTTTGTATATGTCTGGTCAGTATTTTAGCGATTTCCAAGTTGTCGGCCGGATATATGAATGTGATCAAATCCAATGAAAAAATTTCTTTGTTTGTGTTGAAAGTACAGTCGCCGGAGGATTATGAAGAGCATCTTTTAAGCCTGGTTAGTGATGAGGAGGGCGCTGCGGATCAAATTTCGGAAGAGGAACCGGAAGAGGAACGGGAGCTTTCAGTGGAAGAACTGGCAGACAGGAGCTTTATTACAAGCCAGTATGTCAGCCTGATTTTTTCGCGTGGTATGTACGAGGCTGACAGGGAAGACGCCTATTTGTTTGAAGATGAAGCTGTGAGAGGATTGTATGTGGCGCTATATGAGGCTGCGGACGCGGAAAAACAGCTTTACACTTATGCGCAAAACGGCTTGTGGATGTGGAAAGATATTGTGGGAGGGGTAGGGCAGGTAGGGAAAACCTGCCTCAGAATACCGTCGCTGTACTATGCGGAGCACCACCCGGAAATTATCATGTCGGATCAGTTCAGCGAGATTCGCAGCGCCCATTTGAAGACAATAGGAATCACTTTGCTAAAGGCGCATTTTGGCCGGTTTCTGTACCATACGCTTATGATGCTTCCGCAGGCGTTTATCTGCACCGTGTTCTTTCAGATCAGGCCGATTTATCTGCTGTGTCATCTGGTGACGCTCTTCCTCTATTTGTCGGCGTTTGCTTTGATGGTATGGGGATATATGGACAGGAAGGCGAATCAAAAATGTGCGGAGTTTATGGCTCTTGTTTTGGGAAGCAATGTGGTGATGGCTGTTGTGATATCGCTGGTCTTTTTCGGACAGCAGAGGTATCTTGTATATAATTTCGGCGCTTTCTATATCGCATATTATCTGTTGCTGCGGGAGCTGTGGATCGGCCGTATCCGCGGCAGGGCGGTAAAACATTTTGGGCGCGGGAAGCGTGGAGAGCGGCCTGAGTGATAAACAACAAACTTGTTTATGCGCAGAAAACAGTGCAGAAATGGGGAAAAGATATGGAACAAAAACGGAGAGTGCTGGTTATCATACCGGCATACAATGAAGCGGAAAATATCGTACATGTGGTCAGGCACATGACGGAGACGGCGCCACAGTACGATTATCTGGTAATTAACGACGGCTCTACCGACAATACGCCTGACCTGTGTCGGAGTGAGAACTTTCACTATCTGGATCTCTCTATCAATATGGGAATCGGCGGCGCGGTACAGGCAGGATATATTTATGCGCGGAAGAACAATTATGATATTGCCGTGCAGATGGACGGCGACGGACAGCACGATATTGCCTATCTGGATAAGCTGTTGGAACCGCTCATAAGGGGGGAGGCGGATATTGCCATCGGCTCCCGATTTCTGGAAAAGGAGGGGTTTCAGTCCTCCGCAACCCGCAGAATGGGGATCAATATCTTAAGTGCACTGATTTGGCTGACGACCGGGAAACACATTATGGATGTGACCAGCGGCTACCGCGCGGTAAATAAGCTGTTTATCAAGATATACAGTGAGGATTATCCGATGGATTATCCGGAGCCTGAGGCTATCGTGGCTGCAATCATGCATTTGGGCAGGGTGAAGGAGGTGCCGGTGCAGATGCGCGCGAGAGAGGGTGGAACGAGCTCTATTACTTTCAAAAAATCTGTCTATTATATGATTAAGGTCACGCTTGCAATTTTGATCTGCCGAATGGGCTATGGAATACGCAGAGGAAAGCGGACGGATATTTAGAATCCGCGCAGGAAGGAGCAAAGGATATGATACCTGCTACACTGAGATTGACATTAATCATTGCGCTGGTCTGTTATTTTATAGTGATTCTGTATTTTTTGAAGCAGAAGGCGCTCAATTTAAAGTATACGCTGCTGTGGCTGGTGGCCGGCGCTGTTATGGGGGTTCTTGTGGTAATGCCGGATCTTTTGACAAGAATCATTCACATCTTTGGCATTCAGGATAATATGAACGGTCTGTTTATCTTTGCCATCGGTTTTATGCTCATGATTTTATTGTCCCTGACCTCGATTGCGTCAAGGCAGAACAGAAAGCTAAGAACGTTGACGCAGGAGCTGGCGATTTTAGAAAAACGGGTGCGGGATCTGGAGAAGAAAGATATGGAATGACGGGTATGAATCGACTTAAGGAGCGATAAAAGGGGTTATGACATACAGAGCGAGACGGCGGGGAATCCTCATTTTTCTGGCTGTTTTTCTGACTGTTGCCGTGATATTCGTACAGAGGGAGGAATACAGGCAAATACAGAAAAACGGCGAATATATGAAAAAACTATGTTTTGTGCTGCACAAATCTTCATCGGAGCAGGAAATATACTGTTTTGCGGATCAGGCGGAACGGGTCAATTATTTGTTTCTCCCGTCCTATGTAAAGCTGAGCGAAGTACATATTTCCTTTGCGGGGGCGGGAACCGTGGTCTTCGCAGGGGCGAAAGGGGAAGTTTCGCTGGCAAACGGTGAGGATATCGGGGCGCTTGGCTGCAATGAGAAATATGAGATGTATTTTTGCGGAAAAAAGGGGGAGAAACTGGAAAAACAGGAAGTTGTCATCATGCAGTCCGCCGGACTTCCGGCTGTTTTTCTGGAGACGGACAGCGGCTCCATGAAGGATCTGGACGCAGATAAAAATTATGCGGAAAAGGGAAGGATTGTCCTGTTTGACGCGGAGGGAAATGTGGTGTGTGCGGATAAGCTGGATCGTATTTCCGGGCGGGGCAACTCCACATGGGCGTATCCGAAAAAATCCTATGGCATCCGGCTGAAAAACAGGGCCGATCTCCTCGGTATGGGAAGCGCCGATAAATGGATTCTCTTAAGCAATGTGGAGGATCGCACCTACATCCGCAATAAAATGACTTACGATATGGCTGTGGCGGCGGGAATGACGGGATCGCCGGAGTCGCGCTACATTGATCTCTATATCAATCACAGATATCACGGCATGTATCAGCTCTGCGAAAAGGTGGAGATTGACCCGGAGCGGGTGCCGATTGCCGATCTGGAGGCGGAAAACAAAAAGCTGAACAGAGATATGGAAAGCTGTGGGCATTTCGAGACAGAGAGGCGAAAAGGCATGGTGCTTCCCAATGAGCCGCGGGACACGACAGGGGGGTATCTTCTGGAAAGAGATGTGGCCGAAAAGTTTCGCTTGGAAATCAGCGGATTTTATACGGAGACGCTGAAAGATCTGTATACGGTCAAACAGCCCGCGTATGCTTCGGAGGCGCAGGTGGATTATATCAGCGGCCTGGTCAACGGCATGGAGCGGGCCGTCGCCGCGGTGGACGGCGTCGATCCCCAAAACGGTATGCAGTATACGGATTATATTGATCTGCGGTCTTTTGCGCAGAAATATATTATCGAAGAATTATGTAAAAATAACGGCGCGGGAGCGACCAGCTCCTTTTTCTATAAACCGCAGGATGCGGTCAGCAAAAAGTTGTTTGCAGGGCCTGTGTGGGATTATGATAAAGCATACGCCAATCTGGACGGGATCAATGAATCAACGGGCGACCTGTGTTATCTGATGCAGAGGGGTACCGATCCGACGACGCTTTTTTGGCATTTGTATCAGCATTCTTCATTTCAGGATACAGTTTCCGCGTGCTACGAGGAATTTTTCTCTGACTATATGCAGACAATGCAGGAGGAAAAGATTGACGAGTATGTATCGGAGATTCATGCCGCCAAGGACATGGATCTGATCAGATGGAAGGAAATATACGGAGAACCTGTTGACTACGAGGGGGAGGTACAGCGGATTCGGGATTTCCTGTCGGCGCGCAAGCCGTTTTTGGATAAGGTGTGGAAAGAACGGCAGGAGATATGTACGGTCAGTTTCGTCTCGGAAGATGGCGCAATTCACAACTATATGAGCGTGCTGAAGGGTGAGCGCCTTGAGCGAATGCCCGGAGCAGAGCCGGGGACGGTCAGCGGGGACAGGGTATTCGACGGCTGGTACACGGAGGAAGGGATACGGATTGATGAGACAACGCCTGTTTCGGAAGATGTGACGATATATGCAAGGAGTAGTGAGGTTACAGGGACGGCGGATTGACTGGCGGTTTGCACACAGCGGTGTCAGAACATGCGGGCAGCCGGTTTGCGGAAAGGGTTTGCGATGCTCAATATTGCGGTTGATTTACTGTGGCTCCGCCCGAAAAAGGTAGGGGGTACCGAATTTTATATCAGAAATCTGCTGGACGGTTTCCGGAGGCTTGAGGAGCCTTTCCATCTCTTTTTGATGGTATCGAAGGACAATAAGGACACCTTCCGGCACTATACGCAGGATGACAGGATGGAACTTTTGGAGACGGAGGTTGTTTCCGCCAATATTGCGGGGCGGATTTTGTGGAACTTTTTCTGCCAGAACCGTTTCCTCAGAAAAAAGGGGATTCGTAAATGTTTTATTCCGGTGTACTGCCGTCCGCTGTTTAACGGCGGCGTCACCTATGTCAATGTGATTCACGACTTGCAGGCGGCGCATTATCCCGAATACCATCCGTTTCATGAGATCGCCTACTCTCGTCTCTGCTGGTGGCTGGACGCGCATTTTTCCAGGCATCTGGTGGCGATATCCGACTGGGTGAGGGATGATGTCAGGGAAAAATATCATGTAAAGAGTGGGAAGATCACCACCATCTACAACCCGATCACGGTGGACAAGGACGAGATCGTTCCCTTTGAACGGCTTGCGGAAAAATATCATGTGGATAAGAAAGCGTTTTATTATACCGTAGCGCAGTTGATTCCGCACAAGAACCTGGATACGCTGATCGCCGTGATGGAGCGGATTAAGAACACAGAGACAGGACTTCCGTGCAGACTGTTGATTTCCGGGGTGAACGGGGAGAGCAGGGACAGGCTGGAAAGCCAGATTCTGGAGCGTGGGCTGGAGCGGGAAGTGACGCTGACGGGGTTCGTGGAAAATGCCGAGCGGAACGCGCTGTACAAGCATTGCCTTGCCTTTCTCTTTCCCAGCGTGTTTGAAGGCTTCGGTATGCCGCCGATTGAGGCGATGCTTTTCGGCACGGTGGTGATCGCCACGGACAGGACGTGTATCCCGGAGGTGACGCAGGGAAAGGCGAACTATGTGAAAGATCCCTACGATGCGGAAGAATGGATCAGGGTGATGCAAAACCCGGCGGACAGGATAGAGGAGATGGATTTTGGGCAGTATGAACAGATGAGGCTGAGCAGGAAATATTATGAACTGCTGACGGAGCAGCTTGGATAGAGAGCGGAGCGGCGGGCAGGGCGTGCACGGACTACGAGGCGGAAACGGCAGCAAAGAGAGAAAAACAGGGAACGGTATCTATGAAACTGGCGGTTATTTTAGTCAATTATAATGGGAAAAAATATAATACGGCCTGTATCGAGTCCATACTGGCAAGCGGCGGTGTGGAGGAAATAAAAATCATCGTGGTAGATAACGCCTCGCAGGATGATTCCATGCGCCTGCTGGAAGAGCGGTACGCGGGGAATGAGCGGCTTTCCTTCATACGGCTGGATGACAACTACGGCTTCTCCTATGCGAACAATGTGGGGATCCGCAGCGCCGTGGAATGGGAAGCGGATGCGGTTCTTCTCTTAAACAACGATACGGAGATTGCTTCGGATATGCTGCTCCGCTTATGGGAGTGTGCGAAAAGGCATTCGGGCAGCATGGTTGTGCCGAAGATTTATTACAGTGATGACAGGAAACGTCTCTGGTCTGCGGGGGGAAGTGTCTCACGCGTTATCAGGAAAGTGCGGCATATCGGTCTGGATGAAACGGACGTGGGGCAGTACGATCAGGAAAGGGAGATTGCATTTGCCACGGGATGCTGCCTGTGGATTCCGATGGAGGTGATTCGGCGGGCGGGGACGCTGGACGAGCGTTTTTTCCTCTACTATGAGGACACCGAGTACAGCTTCCGCCTGCAAAAGCTGGGAATCCCCATCTGGTACTGCCCGAAGGCGGTGATGTACCACAAGGTCGGGGCCAGCACCAAAGGGGCGGACAGCCCGCTCTGCGCCTACTATATCGCCCGAAACTGGCTTTTGTGCAGCAGACTGCATCTGGGGCGGCGGTATCCGCTGTTCCTTGCCTATTATGCACTGAACAGGACGGTATGCTGTGCGCTGTGGCTTGTGCGCGGGAAAAAGGAGCTTGCGCGGGCGACCCTGCGGGGGATTGGCGATTACCGGAAGGGGCGGTTCGGAAGGGCAGCATACGACCGGTGAGCGGGGCGGCGTTTGCATTGGCTGGGGGAGTGTGCTATGATGAAAAGAAGATTTTGAAGGAAGGGTGGCGGGTAGAGTGGAATTTCGCGATCTAAAAACACAGTATTTACGGCACAAGGAGCACATGGATTCGTCGATACAGGATGTCCTGTTCGGCACACATTTTATCAGCGGACCGCAGGTGACACAATTAGAAGAGCGGCTTTCGGAATTTGTCGGCGTGAAACACTGCATTGCCTGTGCCAATGGAACAGACGCTTTACAGCTTGCTCTAATGGCGTGGGAAATCGGTGTGGGAGACGCAGTGTTTGTACCTGATTTTACCTTTTTTTCCAGTGGCGAGGTCGTGCCGCTGGTGGGAGCGGTGCCCGTTTTTGTGGATGTAGATCCTTTGACTTTTAATATAAATAGCGAGAGTCTGGAAAATGCCATTGCTTATGTGCTTCACCATACTAAGCTAAAGCCTCGTGTGGTAGTTGCGGTCGATTTGTTCGGACAGCCGGCAGAGTATGATAAAATCAGAATGATTACGGAGAGGTACGGGTTGCTTCTTTTGGAGGATGCGGCGCAGTCTTTTGGGGGAAGAATTGGGGAGCGAAAAACATGCAGTCTGGGAGACATTTCGACAACTTCCTTTTTCCCGGCCAAGCCCTTGGGCTGTTACGGGGACGGCGGTGCGGTTTTTACCGATCATGACGAGTGGGCGGACAGGCTCCGTTCGCTCCATGTTCATGGGAAGGGTGGCGACAAGTATGATAATATACGCATTGGCTTGAACTCTCGGCTCGATACTCTGCAGGCGGCGGTGCTGCTTGCAAAGATGGACTTCTTTGAGGAGGAACTCGCTGCCTGTGAACAGGTGGCAGAGAGATACACGCGGCGTCTTGAGGGCGCTGTGCAGACACCCCATATTTTAGAGAACAGACAATCTGCGTGGGCGCAGTATGTGATATGCTTAAAGGACACCGAGGAGAGGGGCAGAGTGATTGCAAACCTGCAGGCAGCAGGTATTCCAAGCGCGGTCTATTACAAAAAGCCCATGCACAGACAGGTGGCGTTTGCCGGGAAGCAGGTGGAGGCCGTATCCTGTTTAGAGACAGTGAGCCTTTGCGAAAGATGTCTGGCTCTTCCCTTTCACCCTTATATGGAGGAGGAGCAGATTGAAGCGGTGTGTGGGAGGATTCTTGGAGAAATCGGATGATGGCGGACAACATGTATCGTGTGGAGAGAGAATCAGACCTGCATGGCTTTCTGGCGGCGGGGAATCTGCGTATAGACTGTCTTGGTGAAATCCGTGACATGGGTGTCTGTGCGCAGTATAATCATCTTCTCAATAAATTTCCCGGAGATCAGGTGTTTTTGGATGAAGAGAAGCGGATTAGCTTTTTAGATGGGTATATCTATAATAAAGATGCCGTCTGCGGAAATGGTGCGGAGGACTGGCAGCATATTTTCGCCCGGGCGATGGGTGAGGATGCCGCTAAATGTCTGCGGATGCTGAGAGGCGGTTTTTGCGGTTATATATATAATAAGCGAAACGGAGATCTTACGATATACACGGATCAGCTTTCGGCTAAGGCGGTCTACTATTATACGAATGGAGACCGTTGGATGGTATCCAGCCATCTTCCGTATATGATTGCTGTGCTCAGAGAGAATGAGCTGAAATATCATCTGAATGAGACCGCCGTTAAATATATGTTGACATACGGCTACATGCTGGATGACAGTACTTTTGTAGAGGAGATACATCGCCTTCTGCCGGGACAGCTTGTGCATATCGTAAACGGACAGGTGAAACCGGAGAGATATTTCTTTATCCGAAACAAGGAAGTTCGTATGACGCAGCAGGAGGCGGTTGAAAAGATTGATGCCGCGTTTAGGGAGGCGATCAGGCGGGAATTTGACAAAGACAGGGAATACGGATATCGGCATCTGACAGACTTGAGCGGCGGATTGGACAGCAGAATGGTTTCATGGGTTGCGCATGACATGGGGTATACGGATCAGGTCAATGTGACATACGGCAGATCGGATTATCTGGATGAAAAAATATCTAAGAAAATCGCCATTTATTTGAAGCACGAGTATCTGTTTAAGGCGTTGGACGATGCCAACTGGATGTATGACATTGATGAGATAATCTCCCGCAATAACGGAGCGGCGCTTTACAGTGGAATTACAGGCGGAAGCAGGCTCCTCGGGCTGCTTGATACTGATTGTTTTGGAATTGAGCATACAGGTATGATAGGCGATGCTGTATTGTCGACCTTTTATCATGACAGACAGTTGAATTTCGGGCCGCCGCGTCTTGGCTTAAATAAGTATTCAGAGATGCTGACATACCAATTTGATAAGCGGATTATAAAGGAGTACCCTTGTCAGGAAATGTTTGCGATTTATACAAGGGGAATGTTGGGTGCGATGTCTTCTTATATCATCAGGCAGCACGATCTGGAACCATCTTCGCCGTTTACCGACGTAGATTTTTTGGAAGTGAGTTATTCGATTCCGTTTGAGTACAGAGACAAACATGTAATTTATTTGAAGTGGATGTCAGATAAGTATCCGGAAGCCACGAAGTTCGGGTGGGAGAAATGGGGAGGGGTCAAACCTAGAGCGGATCATATTTTTTTCAGAAAAGTGAAGACAACCCAGAGACTGTTGAGGCAAATGGGATGCAGGGCGTTTGGGCTTCCAAACAGCGATTCCATGAATCCTGAGGATTATTGGTATCAGAAGGATCAAAAAATACAAAAATATTATCAGGAGTATTTCATGCAGAATATCGATTACGGTGTGCTGAATCAGAATCTGAAAAGAGACATTTCCCAAATGTTTCAGGAGGGAAATGTCACTGAAAAAGATATGGCGCTTACGGCGCTTGCTGTGGTAAAGGCCTATTTTTAGGAGATATGGATTTGAGAAAGAGACTGATCATATTATTTGATGAGTATCCCTTTGAGACGGGGGAATATTCCTTTGTCCGGACAGAACTGAAGCTTTTAGCAGAGCAGTTTGACGTGTGTATTATATCGCTGTCTCCGTCTTTAGAACAGAAGATGGTGACGGACGCGCGAATACGGGTATATCATTGCGTCAGAAAGTTCGGGTTTAGAGAGAAGGCGAAAGCGGTCGCCGGGTTTCTGCTCTCCAAAGCCGGGCGCGGCGAGATGCGAAAAATTATCAGGGAGCGACAGAGCATTGCGGGGCGTTTGTATGATGCTATTGTATATTACGGCTCTGCAGATCAGCTGCGAAAATATGTGAAGAGGAATCATGTTATCTCTGGGAATGAGTTGATATATTCGTATTGGTTCAATGCAAATTGTCTGGCCTTTCTTATGGATAAGGAGGTTTATCCCGGATTGAAAGTGGTTTCCAGAATCCACGGCTATGATTTATATGATGAGAGAAATCCTCATAACAGGCAGCCATTCAGGGAGTATATGGACAAGAAAGTAGATCATATTTTCTTTGTGGCGAAAGCGGGAATGCAGTATTATATGAAACACTGGGGAGACGGAGAGAAGATAGGCAGGAAATATACGATTGATCCGATCGGGACAGTAAACGACAGCTTCAGTCCGAAGAAAATGTCGGTGGCAAAGGGGATGCGTTTTACTGTCGTGAGCTGCTCCAGTACGATTCCTTTAAAGAGAGTGAATCTCATTGTTGAGGGGCTGACACTGATAGAGGATATTGAGATTCACTGGATACATTTCGGGGCGGGTTCCCATTTTTGTGAGACGGAGGAACTGGCACGGAAACTGTTGTCCCACAAAAAGAATATTTCCTATGAGATGCGGGGATTTGTGCCGGTGGAAGAGATCATGCGGTTTTACGATTCTCATTATGTGAATTGTTTCCTCATGACGTCGTCGACGGAAGGATGTCCGGTATCGGTTCAGGAAGCGATGTCGTATGGGATTCCGATCATCGCTACAGCGGTTGGGGAAGTCCCGAATATGATTGAGGGAAGCGGCATTTTGCTGTCGGAAAATCCTGCGCCGAAAGAAGTGCAGGAGGCAGTCAGCCGTTTGTATGCTACTCCGGAGAGGGAGATTATGCAAATGCGGGCAAGGGCGAGAAGCGTTTGGGAAGAGAAATATGATGCGAAGAGGAATGCTGAAAATTTTTGGAAGCGTCTGTATGATGTCTGCGATCCGACATTTGACAGAGCATAGGCTGCTACTCTATAATGTGGAGTGCAGAGCGGTTTAACCGGATAAGCGGAAAGTATAAGGATATTTTCATATGAAAAAAGGATATATGTTAAGCTTTAACTTTAAACAGGTTGT
>ERZ778504.2297-NODE-2297-length-10633-cov-9.673473_pt1 | contig 10633 bp, 7 predicted proteins | sample MGYA00510046_ERZ778504 | MGnify/ENA primary metagenome ERZ778504 (study PRJEB29527, sample SAMN07138964) | mouse gut metagenome | material: feces | host: mouse | place: China:Nanjing | collected 2016-01-25 ...
TCTTGTTCTACGACTTCCTGCGTTAAGGAACTCGGTTCCTTTTTTTCTCTGAACAAGTCCTTACTTTTTTCTTCCCAGTAATTCATCAACTGGGTGCCGTCTATCTTCTCCATTTTTTCATTCGACTTACTATAAATTTGATAAGATTTTCCCGTTTCAATGGTGGCTTTTAAAACATCGCCGGAGTTCGACCACGTTGTGTGTTGCTTACTTACATACATGTATTTTCTCGCCCCTGTGTTTGGGATTCTTACAAAATAAGCATGATCGGTTTCTTTGTAAAGCAAACTGCGGTGAATCGTGAAGGCTTTTGTTTCACCCTTTTTTTCAATTTTCGGTTCAGCCGTTTCTTGTTTTTGGGAACTGAGTTCCTTTTTTTTCTTTGTCTTATCTTCCCAATAATTCATCAGCTTATCGCCTTTTAAAGTTTCTTTTTGATTTCCGCTTTTGTCAAACACTTTATAGGTCGCATCTGCCTTTATACTCGTTTTTAAAATGTCGTTTTCTGCCAACCATTTCGTATATTTTTTGCTCAAATACATATACTTTTTCGCTCCCGTGTTCGGGATCCTCACAAAATATGAATTGTCTGTTTCTTTTGCAATCAACGATTTATGAACCGTAAACTCTCTTATCTTTTGGTGTTCTACAGGTACATCTTTTGTTTTTTTAGCTACACTTTTTTGTTCTTCCAATATAGGTTTTTCAGGTTCTTTTTCTTCTTTGATTTCCGGCTTCACGACATTTTCTTTTGTTAATTTCAAAATATCGTTCTTGTTGTCGAAAATCAAAATTTCCTTATACCCTGTCCCGTCAGCGTTTTTGAATTTTGGATCCACCGCAAAAAGCATTTCTTTCGGGAACACATTTTCGTAAGAAAAATAGTGCATTTCCTCTTTCATGAAAAAGCGTCCCTTCAAACCTTCTACCAAGGCTTGTGACTGTGGATTGTCTTGAATCCCTACAATCGCATCGTAATCATTGATGTTGTTCAAGATGTAAATTTCATTCACGTTGTCATACTTTGAACGTTCTTCGGCAGAGTAGGTTTCTTCAAATTGCTTGATGACTAACCGCTTTTGTTCTTCTGTGAGCTGTAGTTTTGCTTGTTGCCCGTTCGCATTTTTGACATAGCATTTATCAAATAAATTTTCATGACTGAAAGTATGTACTTTCTCAAATTTTTTCCATTCTATATCTCGCCTGATGCACTCTCTTACCAAATCCAAAACATTGAGCCGATCCATCTTGTCATTGATATAGGATGACGGTTCTTCGACAAATAACGCAAGTGCTCGATTCTTGATTTCATTTTCGTGTAGACTAAAATATTCTAAATAGGTCGGATTGGCATTGTTTTTGATACAACGTTCCACGTTCGCCATCACATAGCGATTCAGTAGATTTTCTTTTAAAATATCAATCTCCTTCTTATCCATGACGGGGGCAGGATGTAAAATATCTTCCAATTCTTTTTTCGTAAAATCACTTTTTGCATAGACGATCTCTTTAAAAATGGATTCGTCAAACGTATTGTTGAGAACGCCATCTTCCTTCGCTTTATCATAGGCTTGCTTGATTTTTGTGACGCTCATTTCTTCGGTTAGATATTTGTTTTCAAAAAGGAACTCAGTTCCAGTTTTCTTAACAGAAGAAATATCTTCTTCTTTTACACCAGCATTCGCAAAATCCCATAAGTCTTTCGATTCAATTTCATCATTCAAGCGCATTCGTTCTTTGACTTTGGATAGATCGACAACGCTAACTTGAAAGCCTTTTTTCAAAAGCTCAGGCACTTCCTTTATCATTGCGTTTTTTCCGGCTTTGTCGTTATCCCGCATCAGCACAATTTCACAATCCAGCTTTTGAATCATGGAGAGTTGTTCATCGCTAAGTGATGTTCCCATGGATGCAACGACGTTTTGCATTCCGATTTTCTTTCCGCCTGCGACGTCCATAAAACCTTCGACAACATAGATCGCATTCCCGTAAGAATACTTTTTCGCATTGTCATAGTTGTATAAGATATTGTTTTTCTTAAAAAGCTCCGTCGATGCGGAATGTAAATACTTTGGCTCTTCACCTTTCATTCCACGCCCGCTGAAAGCAACTGTATTTCCTCGTTCATCCTTAATTGGAATCAATACCCGATCACCAAAAAATGGATGATAATTCAATTTATCGTCCATTCTCACAAAACCGATTGCTAATAAATCTTCTAAAGGAAAGGTTTTTTTCCGAATCCATTCCTCGACCTGTTTTTGAGGAATATAGCCAAAATCTAAATCTGACATTAAAGCTTTATCAAAACCTCTCGAAGCAAGATAATTTCGTGCATCCGCTTCCACGGACGAATGCAATTGATAACTGCCTATTTTTGTTAGTCGCTCGAGAAGATCTAAAAGCGATTTTTCTTTCTCGGTATACGTGCGGGAATTATGTACATATTGATTATCGGTTTTCTTTTTTTCCAACATGGATAAATCGACATTCAAATTGCAAATCTCATTTACTTTTTTCATTGCATCCAAGGTTTCAAACTTTGTGTTCCCAAGCACCTTTTCTTCATATTTTTGGACGAATGTAATCGCATTTCCTTTTTCACCGCAGACAAAGCAATTCCATATCTTGTCATCTTTCGTGATGCTAAGTGATGGGTCGTGATCGGTATGAAATGGACAAATGGTTTTATTTTTATTAACGGAAAGTCCATAAGATTCTAATACAGAACGAACACTTGCTCGTTCAAGTATTTCTTGATACTTTTCTCCAAACAATGTTTTAGGTTTCATTTTTGCCATAATAATTTCTCCTTTCTAAAAAAAGGAACTGAGTTCCTTTTCGCACCTTCATGATAACGATTCCATCTCATAATCTTCTTCCACATCTTCTTCATTCTTCATAAAATCATTATGAATAAATCCCCATTCTTTTGGTTTATTTGTATAAACGAAAACATTATCATCGGTTTTCTTTCGCAACTGCTCAAATTCCGCAAGAGAGCGGACGCCTGCATATCCGATATGATCCGCCCATTTTTTGAATGATTCATAACTGTTGTTCTCGTTATCTTGATATAAATTAAATTCCGAATACACATATTTGCCATCTTCCATGACATTGCCCCGATCCACATAATATAACTCACTAAATTCCCAATCTATTTCTATAGATTCATATTGAATCAACAGATCATGTTCTTTAGAAAACAAGCCTAAATCCAGATTGTTATATTCAAATGCTTCCTTTACGGAACGGTAACAATCAAAGTTCATGGTAAGAAGCAGAGCATCGGTTCCTTCACAATTTTTAAAAATTTCACCATACGATCCAAATGTATTATGGATTCGATGATACAGTTCCATTATATTTTGGCGGTTTCCAAGTGCTTTCAACTCAACTTGACATATGTTTGCCATAACAATAACTCCTTTTTAAAAAAAGGAACTGAGTTCCTCATTCATAAAATTTAAAATCTTAATCCCCCATTTGTTTTTACAGTCCTGCACATATAATGCAATATACAAAACCGCCAAGTGACGATCCTAAAAAAGCTAATAACGGAGTTGGTAAAGAAACTGGTAAAACCAACTCTCCTATGGTAACAAAAAGTATAGTTCCACAAAGCACATGCACAAACAAGCCGATAGCGTCAATATCTTCTAACTTCATATTCTTCGACTCCTTCTATATCCACCAAAAAAATATGCCTTCAAGAATTTCAAGAATAGCTTCTACTACAAAGGATAATATGGGATGCTTTTTACCAAACTTTTTTGATGAATCATTTTCTATTCTATCCTGAACAATAGCACCCACCTTTTCTTCATATCCCCTTTCTTTTTTGCTTAGCTTTCCCGGCAAAACAAAAAGTGCCACAATAAACATTCCTATCAACGTTATTGTGGATGCCCATTTGAATGCATTTCTAAGAATCAATAAGAATGGATCCCCTATCAAATAGCCCCAAAAACTAAGACCATTAAACAAAAAGGAAAAATTGAAAAAAGCAGCTAAAGCGAGTGGGTACCTATTTTTAAACATTATTGAGCCGTAATGAAAAGTCAATATTAAAATGATTACCATAACTGGCGTTAATGCTTTACTATCTGCTCCCAGATACTTTTGCGATGTATAAACGATCAACGTGATACTCCATAGCACCATGAGCCACACAGAATATGCTTTAAAATGAAATAGAGCATTCCTGCTTACAAAAATATCTTTCATACGTTTTTACATCCCTCCCTTCATGTCAGTTATTTCTTGTTTGAAAGATAGCCGTAACTCTATCTCCCAAACAAGAAAGAGAGGATTACTCCTCTCAATCATACTAATCTTTTTTCGATTTTCTCATTTTACAAATGAGAATGATGCTCACACCTGCAACACAAGCAAGACCAACGTAAAGACCGAGGTTTGTATTCACACCGGTATGAACGTTGTTGAATGGCAACAACGAGTTTTGATAAACGATCGAATAAAGCAGTTCATCGTCTGATTCTGCTTTCTTATCATTCACAAAAATACCTTCGTCATTTACTTCGATTTTAACGACTTCCGGGCTAAGAATATAACCTTGTGGTGCTTTGGTTTCTTTGATATAAGTTACACCATAATCCACCATAAATACCGCTGTTCCTGTTTCGGTATTGCCTTGCACCGTATCAATTTTTTTCTTACAGTCTTTGTCTTCATATGATGTAAATTCAAATTGACTATTCGTGATGTTCTTTCCGGTCGCTTCATCGACTTTATTCACTTCGATTTTCGGAAGCTGATTGTGTTTTGGGAATACATCAATGTCATAGAGCATCAATTCGTCAATGTCATCCCATGTAGGAATAGCAATCAAAAACGGTGTAATGAACTCATATTCCGCAACGTCGATTACGTAAAACAAATATACGCCAACCGGAACATCGTTATAAATAACTTTTCCTTCGGCATTCGTTTCAAGTACGGTTACGTCTTCTGAGTTTTCTTCGATTTCTTTGGACAACTCACGGGCGTACAGCTCCATTTCGTTCGCATTTTTGATTTCGTTCAAGTCAAGCCCTGTATTTGTAAAAGGTTCGTTGAGAATATATTCTCCCTTTTCAATTTTAGCTACCTGAACAACGCCAAATTGAACGTGTTCTTTGGAGCGTTTATCCGCTGAATCTTCCAATTGGATCGTAATACTACCGAGTCCGTCTTCGGGAACGACGGTCAGATCCTTTTCAGGAACAAGTGTTACATCGGCAGTTCGTTCGCCGTCATCGCTTTTATATTCTTCTGCTAGAACCGGATTCGTGCAGAATGCGGGAATTGTCAAAGCGATTCCTGCGGTCAATAATAAGGTTTTTAGTTTATTCACCAGCATCACCTTTCTCCTTTCTTTTGTGTTTTTTCACAAAATCTGTGACATAGTGTCCGAGTCCTAAAGCCAAGAAAATAAACGGTAACAATGCGAAGATGATTTCACGTAGTGACATTCCACCGCTTGTTATACTATCACGTTCAAGTTCGTTGTATGGTACTCTTTCGCCTGTTACGACCAATCTATGGGTGTTAAGTCCATAAGGTGTGCATGTAACAAGAGATACTTGATCTTTTCCCGGCACGGTGTCCAGCATTCCCACATCCGTCGGTTCGATCACAGTTATATCATTGATTTTGTATGCTAGTTTTTCTCCTGCGGTTGTTATGTAGAACAAATCTCCTTTGTTCAGTTCATCTAACCTTGTGAAGAGTTTGCTGTTCGGCAAACCTCTATGCCCGGTTAAAATCGACCTTGTGTTTTCTCCACCAACCGGCAAACTGGAATTTTGCAAATGACCTACACCAATTTTCAATGTTTCTTCATCTGTTCCATGATAGATAGGAAGATCCACATTGATTTTTGGTATTTCGATTTGTGCCATCACATCAGAATTGCCGAATTTCAATTGTTTTTTATAGTTTGCATCGCTATAAAATTCTATATCGACATCCCCGACCAATCCCCCTTGGGATTGCCAGAGCTTGTCGTTATATGCTCTGGCATCCTTGAGGATTTCTTGTCGTTTGGCTTCATCTGAATGATCGACTTCCGATGAATATGTAGAAATGACGTTTCTCTGAATGTACCCTTCGTAGATACTTGCACCTAATGGATAGGCACAACAGAAGATCCCTACAACAAACAATATTCGCAGAAATATTTTTCTTGTCTTATTCTTCATTTAGAATCTGCCGTTTTATTATTCAGCAGAATCCTTTCTTTTGTTTTTTGCAATTGCAATGCTGGCTAATACAACACCTGCACCGAGCATAATCACAGTTGCGGAAGATCCGGTAACTGGAAGTTTCGTTCCAACTTGGTTTACCACTGTAATGTTGACTGTTCCAGTTTCAACATCTGTTTTCAAGTTGGACGTGCCTTCGTTGAATGCTCCATTCAAAAATTCTTTCATGTGTGCGGTCGCTGTTAATGTTTTGAGAGTTTGATCGGTTGCTCCTGCGCCTGCGACGTAGTTGTCACGATCCGTTGTGAACGTTGGTGTAATTGTAATTTCAATTGGATCCAACAGCTCACGATAGCCGTCTGGGGAATCAGTTTCTTTGAGCCAATATGTGCCTTGATCGAGTCCGAAAATTTTAAAGATACCATCGGCATTCGATACCATTTCGACAGCATCACCGGGAACCGAACCACCTGTGTGATCGTCACCGCCTAGGGAGTCACGGTTAATCACAATATAGCCGTCTTGGGACTCTTTTACATAGACTTCGTTTTTGCAGTCTTTGTCCGAATACAAGCGGAATTTAGCGCCTTCTAAAGTCTTATCGTGGTTATTGATTTTCAAACCATCAATTTTGTATGTAAAGCACACCACTGTATCCCATGGTGTAAATCCGGTATCGCCTGTTCCATCCGAATCTGGGTTATTCGAGAACTCGACACGTACCGTATTTTCAAAACCGGGACGTCCAGTTTGGGAAGCTGCTTTATCATTGAGCGTCGCTGTGTAATTCAATTCGATTGCTTGACCGTATTGATTTTGATTGTCGTTATCAAGACCTTCCGGGAACTCACGGTCAACAATTGCTTTCAAGTTAGGAATCGACACTTGGAACGTATTTCCATTGACATTTTTTTGGATAACAAATTCCGTATTTTGAAGCGTATATGTCTTGTTCAAGCCCGTAATCTTAATTTGTACGGATTCTTGATTGAAAGTCAACGCTTCACTCATTTTGTCGTGGAATGCCAAATAATACGTGTGGTATCCGTTCATATTCGGAACCGTCGTATTGTACTTATATGGCGCGGTTTGACCGATTTCAAAATCGGCGATGTCGTTCCATCCAATCTCGTTATCATCTTCATCAATCTTTTTTGTGACCTGCGGATAATCCGACTTGATGTTTACCGTTGCGGTTGGATTTGCTGTGTTTACCATGCAAAGTGATGCGGCACTATGTCCATTGTTATTTGGCACATTGACTTCATCGACAATGTAGTAGCCATAATCCAAACCGCCAATGGTAATTCCACCTTGTGCGTTCGTCTGTGTGACCGTGACGAGTGATCCGCCTAACTTCTGGTTGACAATTTCATCCCGAAGTTCTTCGACAAAGTAGCGGAAAGCCGAATAACGACCTTCCAGCTCTTGATTCGCTGTCGCTCCTTCTACTTTATGGTTATTCAGAGTTTGAATGTAATCAATTACATCATACTCTGTTACGGATGCCGGTGCTTTATTTAATTTTGCACCAACAACCTTTTGCAATGCAGATTTGTAACGAGTGTTCCACGTATAGTTGATTGACTCGCCGTCCTTCGCATTCTCGGCGTTAAAGAGTTTGTACACCTCGAATTTTTTGCCAAACATTGACTGACCTTGATTAGCGTTAATCGTAATGGAAGCATTACCGCCACCTAAGTTTGCATTTCCGTTTGGTGTATTGGAAGTTGCGTTAAGTTCGGCAGCGTATGCTGTAGTTACGAGTGGCGAAAATTGCGGTACCATTCCACCAATCACTGAAGCAAGTGCCAATGAAGACACAGCAAAGAGCTTAAAAATGTTTTTATTCCTCATCTTTCATTTCCTTTCTATTTTTGATTCTTTTTCTTCTTTCCTAAAACAAACCACAAAACCATTGCAGTTACACCAACGCCAATAAGAGCAATCGTTCCGTTGCTTCCGGTTTCTGGCAGTTGTCCAGTTGTATAGTTCACGACAGTAATCGAAACAACTCTCTCACCGTCTTGACCTTCCAAGTGCACACTTCCTGATGTGTTGGCAGTCGTATATTTCTTGCCATCTACATAGAAATCAAATTGCTTTTTCGCTGGGATTGCTTCGGCACGAAGTTCGTAAACATGAACGTTTCCGTCTTTATCCACTGGGATGCGATAACCTTGTGGTGCTTTTGTTTCCTTGAAATAATACGTTGTACGATCTTTCAAGTCTTTAAACTGTAAGATGCCCGACTCATTGGTCGTCAATTTGTCAACCACTTTCGTACATGCTTTATCGGAATAAAGCGTAAACTCTGCCCCCGACAATTTCTTATCATGTTCATTGATCTTGATAAGTTTCGCATCATATGGTGAAACCGTGTCAACTACTTCCAAAGTAGCGGCGGTTCCACTTGTGTTACCCGCATTGAAAGTCATGTTTTTCCCGTTCAGATTTGTTGCGGATTTGATACCGTTTTGATCGACGGTAAATACAAATTCGTTCGGATTCACTTCGTAGCCCGGCATAACTGATTTTTCTTTCAATTTATGCTGTCCTGTCGCAAGACCCGTAAACTTGATTTGACCGCTGTCATTCGATCTTACCTCTTCGGTTTTTCCATTAGGGAACGTGTGTGTGAAAACTGTTCCTTTAATCGGCGTTTTTGTACCGATTTGAACCTTCGTCAAGATAAATTCATTGACTTGTTCCGGTACTGTAGGCTGATTGTAGGTAGTTACAGATTCAGATATTCCAGACGATGTAATCTTTCTTTCAAACACTTCGTTATTGATGTAATAACCTTGTGGAGCTTTGGTTTCCTGAATTGTTAAAGTTCCTAAAGGTAAAGTAGGATCACTATTTCCATTGTAATAAAAATCATCGCCTGACACTTTGTATTCGTTCGTTAACGACGTATATCCATTCTTATTCGTTCTTAGCACCCAAGTTCTTGTTGGTGATCCATTGATATTCGGATTTTCCCCTGCGAAGAATTTTACCGTAAATTCTGCACCTTCCAAGCTGGCACTTCCAGATGGTTTATTCTGGTTTGTCTGCTTATCAACCTTTCCGAGTAAAATAGCAACAGGGTCAGACTGAGGTTTATCAACCAATTCTCCGTTGCTACCATAGGTCGTCGTTTCACCCGCTTTAATGACGATCGTATGTACTTTCGTATCAAGTGCGTAGCCTTTCGGAGCTTTCAACTCTTTCAAGTAATACGTTCCTGCGTTAAATCCGTCTTTGTCAGCCTGTCCTTTGGCATCTGTACTGAATTTGTGTACTAATTTGGTGCACTGGGCATCACTATAAAGTCCATACTCTGCACCTTCCAAAGAATAACAGTTATTTCCATTTGTAATAGCAGTGTTTGCTGATTTTTTACGCAAATGCAAATTGCCTTGTGCTGGCATAGGTTGTTTTTCATTCAGGACGATGATACGGATATTGTTTGCACTTGCTAATTGCGTAAGAGCAAAATCCGTCAAAGATGTGTTGGTGTTGTGGAATCTGGTGTCAACTTTATATTCCATATTGTTGTGATACAAAGGCATGTTTCTGTTGTCCGATGCACTATTCCAAGCCGATTCCCACTCAGAGTTATAATTGTTCATTGCTGTTCCGTTATAGAACCAACTTGATGAACCTTTTGCATATGCGACACCAACTGCAACGATACGTGGCGTAAATCCTGCATCACTACCATACATGTTACGGTAGTTAGCACGACACTGAGCAATTGCATCAGAAAGAGCCGTTCGGATTTTTTCATTGGTTCCGTAATTCGTTCCCGGATACTGTTCTTCGGTAATCGTGAGTCCCATCCTTCTGATAGCAGATTTTACAGCATCCATATTTGGGGAACCTTCCGTTCCGGCTAAACCTAATCCATCGTCATTATGATCATGGATTACCCACTTGACGCCACCATCTTTGACACCGCCACCTTCACCAGAACCGCCACCGGCTCCACCAGAGTCATCCGCCGAAATTGAACCGTTTGTTCCTTCGTCTTCATCCACTTTATTGTCGGAATTGATAACAGATTTTGGGGAAAATACAGTCTTTTTATCTTCCTTGATTTCTCCGTTTTTCGATAAGATTCCGGTAATGGTTGCCGCCGCACTCGAAGTTGCGTTAGCATTTACAAACCAATCAACCGATTTTCCATAATTGGAAGTTGGCAAAATGACACCTTTTTCATCAACCGCACCAACAGTAATTGCTTTTTCAATATTTGCTGGTACATACTTAGAAACATCCGAACCGTTGTTTCCTGCCGATACGACAACTTTAATTCCCTGTGCAATCGCTTCATCAATTTTAGAAGTAATCAATGTTGTATCTTCATTTTCAGGACTGCTCAAAGATAAGTTGATGATGCTTACTTTAGAATCAATGGCATACTGTAAAGCCGATAC
>ERZ778504.2300-NODE-2300-length-10619-cov-3.212893_pt1 | contig 10619 bp, 9 predicted proteins | sample MGYA00510046_ERZ778504 | MGnify/ENA primary metagenome ERZ778504 (study PRJEB29527, sample SAMN07138964) | mouse gut metagenome | material: feces | host: mouse | place: China:Nanjing | collected 2016-01-25 ...
TCACCCGGAATTCATCCAGCCGGAGTCCAGAAAAAATGAGATGGTGAACAATTTCCTGAAACCGGGTCTGCAGGATCTCTGTGTGTCCCGTACCAGTTTTCAGTGGGGGATTCCGGTGGACTTTGATCCGGGGCATATCGTATATGTATGGCTGGATGCACTCAGCAACTATATTACCGGGCTTGGTTACGATGCAGACGGTGATCATGGGGAGCTTTATGGCAGATACTGGCCGGCAGACCTGCATCTCATCGGCAAGGACATCATCCGTTTCCATACGATCTACTGGCCGATCATCCTGATGGCGCTGGATATCCCGCTGCCGAAGCAGGTGTTTGGTCATCCGTGGCTCTTACAGGGTGACGGCAAGATGAGCAAGAGCAAGGGAAACGTACTGTATGCGGATGAACTGGTGGAACGGTTTGGCGTGGATGCCGTGCGCTATTTCGTGCTGCATGAGATGCCCTTTGAGAATGATGGCGTCATTACATGGGAGCTTATGGTGGAGCGCATGAATTCGGATCTTGCCAATACGCTTGGCAATCTGGTGAACCGCACCATCTCGATGAGTAATAAATATTTTGGCGGGGTAGTTGAGAATAAAGGCGTTTCCGATACGATGGATGCCGATCTCATCGCCGTGGCAGAAGCAGCGCCGGGCCGGGTGACTGAGAAGATGGACCAGCTCCGCGTCGCCGACGCCATCACGGAGATCTTTACGTTATTTAAGCGCTGCAACAAATATATCGATGAGACCGAACCATGGGTGCTTGCCAAAGAGGAGGCAAAGAAGGACCGGCTTGCCACGGTTCTCTACAATCTGATGGAGGGCATCCGTACTGGCGCTGTCTTACTGGGCTCCTTTATGCCGGAAACAGCAGGGAAGATACTGTCGCAGATCCATGCGGAAAGCTGTGAACTGGCAGATCTTGGTTCCTTTGGCGCGTATCCGTCCGGCACAAAGGTAGTCGAAAAACCGGAGATCCTTTTTGCCAGACTGGATGTGGAAGAGGTACTGAAGGAAGTGGCGGCAAAGGCAGAGGCAGGAGACGCTCCGGCAGAGGGAGCAACGGACGACGGATCCTCAGAGGAGGGGATCGATATCGAGGCAAAGCCGGAGATCACCTTTGATGATTTTATGAAAATGCAGTTCCAGGTGGGCGAGATCATCGCCTGCGAAGAGGTGCCGAAGTCAAAGAAACTGCTCTGTTCCAAGGTGAAGATCGGCAGTGAGGTCAAACAGATCGTTTCCGGGATCAAGAAGTATTATTCGCCAGAGGATATGGTGGGCAAAAAGGTGATGGTCCTGGTCAATCTGAAACCGGCGAAACTTGCCGGCGTGCTGTCTGAGGGCATGCTTTTGTGCGCAGAGGATGCCGATGGCAAGCTTGCCCTGATGACGCCGGATAAAACGATGCCGGCAGGTGCGGAGATCTGCTGAGAGATAAGGAGAAGATAGAATGAGGATTATTTTACCATCATCAGACAAGATGAGTTCAGTACAGGATGCCCCCGAACCGGAAGGGCTGCCGGTATATCTCGGTCAGACGGAGAAAATACTGGCGTGGATGAGGAAGCAGTCCCGTAAGACCTTACTTACATTGTGGGGTGGCAGTAAAGGGATCGCGAAAGAGAATTTAGAACGTCTGAACCATATGGATCTGCGGCAGGGACTGACGCCGGCGATCTATTCATATATTGGTGGTGTTTACCGGTATATGAGCGTTCCCCTGTTTGAAGAGAAAGAGATTGCTTATCTTCAGGAGCATCTGCGGATCCTGTCCGGGTTTTATGGTGTATTAAAACCGCTGGATGGTGTGACGCCGTATCGTTTGCCGCTGGGATCGAAGGTGAAGATAGGGCGCAGTCGTGATCTGTTTGATTTCTGGGGCGGAAGACTTTATGACAAAGTGAGAGATGAGAGCGGCGTTATCATAAGTCTAGTATCGGAGGCATATGAAAGATGCATGAGAAGATATCTGGAGGAAAATGACCGCTATATTACGATCCGTTTTCTTGAGCTGACCAGTGAGGGCGAGGCAAAAGGCAGAGCGGTCATGACACGGATGGCGGTGGGACAGATGGTTCGCTTCATGGCTGAAAAAAAGATTGAGGACCCGGACAAACTGAAAAGATTTAATTACATGGGATATCGGTTCAATAAAAAGAAGTCCGGGGACAACCATTTTGTTTTTGAGCGGATAGGAGAATCGAATTAACATGAATCAGGAACTGATATTTGATACCCATGCCCATTATGATGACTCGGTATTTGACGGCGACCGGGACAGGCTTCTCTGCTCGCTGGCAGAAAACGGCGTGGGCAGGGTAGTAGATGTGGGGGCAGACCCTGCATCCTGCCGGATGGCACTGGCACTGGCGGAGAAATATGAATTTGTCTATGCTGCACTGGGGGTGCATCCCAGTGAGACCGGAGGACTTACTGAGCAGGATATGGACTGGATCTGTGAACATGCAGCCCATCCAAAGGTTGTGGCAGTCGGAGAGATCGGACTGGACTATCACTGGCAGGAACCGTCGCCAGAGATCCAGCGCAGATGGTTCCTGCGCCAGATCGAAGCAGCAAAAGAGACGGGACTTCCTGTTATCATCCACAGCCGGGAGGCAGCAGAGGAGACGATGCAGATCCTGACAGAGACAAAAGCCTACGACTGCGGTGGCGTTATCCATTGTTATTCGTATTCGCCTGAGATGGCAAAAGAATATGCAGAGATGGGGTTTTTTATCGGTGTAGGCGGTGTTGTCACATTTAAAAACGCAAAAAAACTGAAACGTACCGTGGAAGAGCTTCCCATCCAGAAGATCGTACTAGAGACAGACTGCCCCTATATGGCGCCGGAACCGGACCGCGGAACACGTAATGATTCCTCCCGCCTGATCCATGTGGCGGCGAAGGTGGCGGAATTAAAGGGGATGACTGTACAGGAAGTCATCCGCACGACGACAGAGAATGCAGAGAGGCTGTATGGTCTGGCAGGAAGACATTCCAGAAAGGAAGATAATTTTGGCGAAACTGGCAAATCCGCAGGAGACGATACAGGTTCTGCAGAGACATGATTTTCATTTTAGGAAGAAATTCGGGCAGAATTTCCTGATCGATCCCCATGTACTGGACAAGATCATAGAAGCTGCCGGAATCGGAAAAGAGGATTTTGTGCTGGAGATCGGTCCCGGTATCGGTACGCTGACCCAGTACCTTTGCGAGCGTGCGGGAAAGGTGCTGGCAGTAGAGATCGATCCCAAGCTGATACCGATCTTACAGGAAACACTTTCCGGTTATGATAATATTGAGATCATTCATGGCGATATACTGAAGCAGGATATTCAGGGGATCGCAGACCGGTATAATGGCGGCAGACCTGTCAAGGTGGTGGCAAATCTGCCTTATTATATCACGACCCCGATCATTATGGAGCTTTTTGAGAGCCATGTCCCGCTGGCGAATGTGACAGTTATGGTGCAGAAGGAAGTGGCGGAACGGATGCAGGCGCAGCCGGGAACAAAGGAGTACGGTGCGCTGTCGCTTGCCGTGCAGTATTATGCCTGGCCGTATCTGGCGGCGAATGTCCCGCCGAATTGTTTTATGCCGCGTCCGGCGGTGGGAAGCGCGGTGATCCGCCTGGACTGCCTGAGCCGGACTCCGGTGGCGGTAAAGGATGAGAAGCTGATGTTCCGGCTGATCCGTGCCTCGTTTAACCAGCGGCGGAAGACTCTGCAGAATGGTCTGACGAATAGCAGCGGGCTGGACTTCTCAAAGGAAGAGATCCGGCAGGCGATCCAGGCAGTGGGGCTTGATCCGGCGATCCGCGGCGAGAGACTGGGGCTTGAGCAGTTTGCTGCCCTGGCAGATGAGCTGGCGCGCCGTTGAGGCATAAAAAGACGAAAAGAAGGAAGGAATGAGTGAAACAATGGAAGAGACAATGAAGGATTTTGAAGAAGAAATTAATGCGAGTTTCCGCCGTTTTCGTGAAGGGGACCGCATAACCGGCACGGTGGTCAGCGTGGAAGAGGAGGAGATCCTGGTGGATCTGAATTCTTTTTCACAGGGTGTGATCCCGGCAGGGGAATACAGTGAGGATCCTTCCTTTCATGCGATGGATGAGATCCAGACTGGTGACAGTGTGGCGGCAGTGGTACTGGATCCGGACGACGGGCAGGGCAGAGTCCTGCTTTCCCTGAAAGAGGCGAAAGAGGAAGAGAGCTGGAAGAAGCTGCAGCAAGCGCTGGAGGATAAGACGGTCTTTACCGTAAAGGTACTGACCAGCGTCAATGCCGGCGTAGTCGCTTTTCTCGAGGGGATACGGGGATTTATCCCGGCGTCGCAGCTGTCGCTCGAATATGTGGAAGATGTAGATTCGTTTGTGGGGGAGACACTGGAGGTTGTCGTGATCACGGCTGATCCGGAGAAGCGCAGGCTGGTGCTTTCGGCAAAGGAAGTGGCGCGGGAGAGAGCGGCAAAGGAACAGGAAAGGAAACTGGATGCTCTGCAGAAAGGGTTTGTCACAGAAGGAGAGATCCAGCGGATTGAATCTTACGGAGTGTTTGTCGATATCGGGAATGGACTGACAGGGCTGGTGCACATTTCCCAGATCTGCAATAAATTTCTGCACTCTCCGAACGAGGTAGTGAAGCTGGGACAGAGGGTCAAAGTAAAAGTGCTGGAAGTCAATGAGGGCAGGATCCGCCTGAGCATGAAAGAGGCAGAGGATATTGCACCGGAGGTGGGCGGTGATGATATGGACGGTAAGGGGACTGACCTGGAATACCACGATGAAGAAGAGGCGACGACTTCCCTTGCCGGACTGCTTGCCGGGATAAAGCTGGATGATTAACGGAATGCCTCTGGTGATAAATTGAATATTTCTGGAATAGAATGATAATGAGCAAACAGGAGGAACTTCTTATGAGTTTGAAAAGGGTTGTATTGAGTGCTGTATTATCATTCTTTCTTTTCTTTTGCCTCACCGGCTGTGAGACTGTGAAAGAGGGAGGGGAAAAGGGAAAGGACTGGGATTATACGGTCGTTCCCACGTCAGATATTCCTGAGGATTTCCGGAAGGAAGTGGACACGAAGAAGATCAATGCGTTTCAGATGACGTATCAGGAGGCGGAATATCTGTACCTTGCTGTAGGGTATGGAGAGCAGGCGAGCGGAGGATTTAATATCAAAGTGGTGGGGCTTTATGAAAAAGGAAATACTCTCTGCCTGGAGACCAGCCTGAACGGTCCGGGAGAAGACGAGGTGGTCAGCCAGAAGGCAAGCTATCCCTATATCGTTATAAAAACACAGAAGAGTGATAAAGAAGTAAAATTTGATGTATAAGCAGATAAAACAGGCTTGTATTTTCTCCCTAAACATACTATAATTTATTTCACTACGAAGAATTAGGAGGAATGCGGCATTGAAACAAGTATTGGTCCGGTTAAAGAGCTTCCGGGGAGCCCTGATCTGGGATCTGGCTACCGCTGTTGTACTGTTTCTTTTTATGATATGGACGCTCGACCGTTTTGAGGGAAGCGTGACAAAGGCGTTTCTTGTGATACTGACGACGGGATTTCTTGTATTGATGGTTGCCGTGAAATATCAGCTGCTGTATAAACATTTTGGACAGGACGATGTGACGGGTGGAAAGGATAAAAAAGAATTTGAGCGGGTGGCAAAAAAAATGCTCCGCAGTGATGCCAGTTATGTCCTGGTCTATGCCAATATTGACCGTTTTAAACTGATCAATGAAACCTATGGTAACTCTGTGGGAGACCGGATCCTGCATGAGATCCACTCGATCGTGGATGCAGAGCTGCGCTGGGATGAGGTATCAGGACGTATCATGGCAGACAATTTCGGCATTCTGATGCGGTATCATTCCCTGCCCAAGCTGGATGAGAGGCTGGAGAGGATCAGCCGGCAGATGGAAGAGCTCACGGACGAAAACGGCAATCGTTACGGGATCACCCTCTATTTTGGCGTTTATGTCATCAGTGACAAGAGCATTGAGGTAAGTACAATGCTGGAGCATGCCAATATGGCAAGGAAGAAGATCGCACCGGGCTACCGGGTGCCTATGGGAATATATGATGAGAAGGACAAGCTCCGGCTCGGCAGGGAAAAGGAGCTGGAGATGAAGATGCATGATTCGCTGGGGCGGGGGGATTTTATCCCGTATCTGCAGCCCAAGTACGAACTTGAGGGAGAGACCATCGCCGGTGCAGAGGCGCTGGTGCGCTGGGTGGACCCGGAAGAGGGGATGATCTATCCGGATGAATTTATCCCTTTGTTTGAGAGCAATGGTTTTGTTGTGGATATTGATCTTTATATGTTTGAGGAAGTCTGCCGGATGGTTGAGAGATGGCAGAGGGAGGGATGGCGGACGATACCGATCTCGGTCAATCTGGCACGGAGCCTTTTCAATGTCCCGGATTTTTGCCGCGCCTATGAAGAGATCCTGGAGAGATACGACGTGCCGCCGAAATCCATAGAGATCGAGCTGACGGAATCTCTGTTTTACAATGATATGGAGGAGCTCAATTCTCTGGTGGGCAGGATACATAACGTGGGGCTTTCGTGTTCGATCGATGATTTTGGCAGTGGATTTTCGTCGCTCAATGTGTTAAAGGATGTACAGGTTGACGCGCTCAAACTGGACCGGGTCTTTTTTGCCAATGACAGGGAGGAGGACAATGAACGCGGTAAAAATGTCATCCAGAGTGTTATCCAGCTGGCACAGGCACTGGATCTGCATACGATATCCGAAGGCGTGGAGGAACGGAACCAGGTAGAATTTCTGAAACAGATGAAATGCGATCTGATCCAGGGTTATGTGTTTGCCAGACCAATGCCTGTACCGGAGTTTGAAAAATTAGCTTTTGGCGCTTATAAATAAAGTCGATTGTGATTGCGGTACCGTCTGCGCCGGTATATGATCTCATGAAAATAGACTACCTCGATCATATCCCGCAGGAGAGTTCCCTCTTCCGGATAGGCATCGGGGTATTTGTTTCTGAAGTCCCGTTCGATGCCGGCAGCAGTGATCTGCAGCGCTGTTTTATCCGGATAGACGTCAAACATAAGACTGCCTTCGTATTCCATCTGGTCGCACTGCTCCTCTACAAATTCACTGATCTGCCGCGTGATCTGCGGGTAGAGATATTTGAGATAGGAATTGTCCTCTTCCATTTCCCATAGCCGGGTACTGCCCGGCGCCGGAGCCAGCGTGGGCATGGCGGCCTGTTCAAAGGAGAAGAGGAAATCCGGATTGTCGTAGTAATTCATATCAATCTCCCAGAAAATTTCTTATCTTTAATATATGAAACGAAAAAATTTGTGTGTATATCTTGCACTTTTACGGGATAGCCGTTACAATGTTCTATAGGTATCATTTCATAGCGTAAATTTAGGAGAGGAATCACAATGGTTAAATTTATATATAAAACAGTGGCATTATTTTTTATTTTTGCGGGAGCTCTTTTTTTCTTCGGTAAACAGATGGAGACAAATATTAATGACGATGGGAAACGGGTAGAACTGGGGACAGAAACATATCCGCATATCCGGCTCGGTACACAGGGGCAGAAAATAAATCCCCTGTATGGATACAGTGCGCCGATGGAAGCAGATATTATCCGTGAATCTATGACTCCTCTGGATCAGGACAAGAAGCTTACGGTATATCTGGAACAGTCTTCTTCGTATCTCACAAGTCTCCAGTATCAGATCTTAGATAAAGAAACAGGGGAGATCTATGAGACAGGTGAGTCCAATGCCCTCGCACCGGACCAGAAGAGTGTCGAGCTGACGTTTAACTATGGGTTCAAGACAAGCATGGAGTATATTCTTGACCTGACCGGAACCTCAGACCAGGGACGCGAGATCCATTATTATACCCGGATCAAATATTATCTGGATGATTCCCATCTGGCAGAAAAGATGAAATTTGTTAAGAGATTTCATAAAAATACTTTTATAAAAAGTAAGGCGGAGGAGCTCGGCAGGAATCTGGAGCCAAACAGCACCAACCGCAACACCTCACTGGCATCGGTTGACATTACATCCAATACCGATCTTGTCACATGGGGCAACCTGTCTCCCGATGTGATCTCGGACGAGCTGGTTACCGTTAAAGAATACAATATGGAGACGGCGTGCATCCAGTATAATTATTTTGTGAAGGCAAATACAGATTCCGGACAGGAGACGTATCATATCAAAGAATTTTACCGGGTGAGACATGCCAGCGGGGCGGATTATCTCCTAAATTTTGAGCGTACGATGGAGGCTGTTTTTGACCCCGGGCTGACAAGCGTCCAGACCAGTCAGTTTAAGCTGGGGATCACGAATGATTACAAAAACAGGATTTTCACGAACAAAAGTGAAAACATCATGTATTTTGCACGGGGTGGAGAGCTTTACCGTTATGATATGAAAGCGAACCGTATTATGAAGCTGTATTCCATGTTCAGCGACAAAGCGTCCCATGCCTGTCGTGCTTATGATGAACACGCCATAAGGCTTCTGAAAGTAGATGAGGAAGGCAATCTGTATTTCTGTGCTTATGGGTACTTCCCCAGAGGAGAATATGAGGGAGATGTGGCGGTCGTACTGTATGAGTACACTGCTGAAGGAGAGCTCAGGGAGCTGGTATATATGCCGAGCAGCACCACATACCAGCAGTTAAAAGAGGACTTTGAGGAATATGGTTATGTGAGCTCACGGGGGATTTATTATTTTACTGTGGCGAATACGGCGTATGCCTACAACATATCTGCCAAACGTCTGGAAAAGCTGGTGGAAAACATTAAGGGTAATTCCTTTATGATCATGGAAAAAGCAAACTGCTATGCCTGGTCCTCCTCCCGTTCCAGCGGATATGGCGAGAGTATTACCCTCTACAATCTGGAGACTGATGAAAAAGCAGTGATCTACCGTCCGGACGAAAAGTCCTGTATCCGTCTCCTTGGCGTAATCGATGAGAATGTGGTGTATGGATTTGTGAAGAAAAGGGATATCGGGCGCAGTGTGGACGGCAGTAAAGTAGTTCCCTGCTACAAATTATTTATTGCAGATACCAAAGGAACGACCGTGAAAGAATTTGACTGGAAAGGCAGATATATCCAGGGGATCCGGGCAAATGGCAATGTGATCAACATTACCCTGTGTAAAAAGAACGGCAGCGGCAGATATGAAAAGTCCGCGGAAAACAGCATATCGAACCAGTCCCAGACGAAAGCATCCAAGTTCCGTTACACATCAAGGGTGACAGACCGGTCCCTGACGGAGTGGTATATCCAGATGCCGGCGGCATTTGAGATGGCAGAGAAACCGGGCAGTGTACCGGGTCCCGGTTCCCTGATGACGACACAGCGGTTTGTCCGTCTTGAACAGCCGGGTGTCATAAAATATTATGTATATGCCCTGGGTAAGATCACGGAGTCCTACGAGAGCGCACGGCAGGCAATCCAGGAGGCGGACAGGCAGATGGGCGTAGTGGTCAGCAGTGCGCACCAGGTCGTGTGGGAGAGGAGCGGCAGCTTCCTCCAGAACAGCATCGGCGGCCTGGAGATCAGGGAAAAAGGGGACGGCGTCTCCAATCTGGCGGCATGTGCCTATATGGTGCTGAAGCAGAAGCATATCAATGCAGATGCCAGGGAATTGACGAAAAAGAATATTCCGGTTTATGAGATGCTGGCGAAATATATGACAAGACCGGTAAACTTAAAGGGCTGTACACTGGAACAGGTATTGTATTTTGTCAGCAATAACAAACCGGTGATCGCGATGACAGCGGCAGACAAAGCAGTGGTCATCGGAGGATATACGACGACGCAGCTGTATCTGTACAACCCGGAGACCGGCAGGGAAGCGACGGTGAACCGCTCGGAGTATGAGCGTATATTCAAAAATGCGGGCAACCAGTTTGTCAGCTATATGGAGTGATGGATATGGAAACACTGATACAGAAGGCAATGGAGGCAAGAGAGTATGCGTATGCGCCGTATTCCGGCTTTATGGTGGGAGCGGCACTGGAGTGTGGGGATGGGACGGTATATACAGGATGCAATATCGAGAATGCATCGTATACCCCGACGAACTGTGCAGAACGCACTGCTTTTTTCAAAGCAGTCAGCGAAGGAAAGAGAGAATTCCGCCGGATCGCCATCCTCGGCGGTCCCCGGGAGGGGCTGACAGATCTGTCGCCTTGCGGCGTCTGTCTCCAGGTTATGGCTGAGTTCTGCGATCCCGATAAATTTGAGATCATTATGGCGAAAAGCGGGACGGAATATATTCGGAAAACGCTGGGGGAACTGCTTCCCTTCCGGTTTTCCCTGTAGCCTATCTGTGTGCTGCCGGGCTGGTACAATGCCGGGGATGAGAAAGGATAACTATGGAATTACCAGTAAAATTTTGTGAAGAAATGAAGCGGATCCTGGGAGACGAATATGAGGCGTACCTCGCATCCATGAACGAAAAAAGGAAATGCGGACTGCGCGTAAATACGGCGAAGATCTCTGTGGCAGAGGTTGAACGGATCGCGCCGTTTCCGTTGACCAGGATCCCTCTTGTGGAGAATGGCTTGTATTATGATGGCGAAGCAGTACAGCCG
>ERZ778504.2303-NODE-2303-length-10609-cov-4.039606_pt1 | contig 10609 bp, 9 predicted proteins | sample MGYA00510046_ERZ778504 | MGnify/ENA primary metagenome ERZ778504 (study PRJEB29527, sample SAMN07138964) | mouse gut metagenome | material: feces | host: mouse | place: China:Nanjing | collected 2016-01-25 ...
CGAAAGCCCTGCCCTGGAACCGGCTGAACCATTTGTTTATTAAGATATTGGCGCTGACACCGCCGAAAGCTTGGCCGGATATCCATGTCAAGATAAACAGCAGTCCGAAGACATACAAGTTATCCGTTATTCCCATGCCTATTGCGCAGAACCCGCCGAGCAGCGCGCCGGAGGACATGATCAGCCGTAAAGGAATACGCAGGGCTAGCGAAGAAAATACAGGCATGCTGAACGCCCCGAACAATGCCGCAAAAAACATGATTGTGCTGATGTCCGCCCTTGTCCAGCCATAGAGCGCGTTCAAAGGTTCGATAAAAGCGTTCATGATGTAAATGGTGGAGCCCTGCAACAGGAAATTTCCTGCCGAGCCCAGGAGGGTTATTTTCCAACCGTAGAACATGTTGTCACCTGCGTGTGTGGGATATTTCTTATAAAAGCAATTTGCGTGCCATTTTATTTGTTATATAATACATTGAAATTGTTTGATAATATATTTTTATGCGGCTGTTGACATATGTCCGGAATATGGATATATCCAAAAAATGGATATATATGTCCAATATTTGGATATGGAGTGCGTATGGCGGAATTGAAAAAAATAAATGAGAGCATTGTGGAGCTTTTTAAAAATTGCTCGGAATTTTCGCGGAACGAAACAAGGGACGCGGAAGTATTGATTGAAAAATACATGGAATTGATCAACGCCCGCACTCCGGAATTGTTTTTAAAGCAATTCAACAGCCCTGTGCAAAGGGAGTATTCGGAATTTGACGTATTGATTTTGTCGATTCATGAAATAATGGCGAAAGAACTGGAGGAAATAGAAAAGTTATTGGTGCGGGTTGAAAATGCCGTCAGTTCGTTTCAGGATATCGGTTACTCGCTTTTGCAGGAAATCATGGAAAGGCTGTACGCGTTTGGAATAGTCTTATCCGTTTGCAATATCGGTGAAAAATTAAAAATTTTGGACATGCTTTATAGGATTTTTGGAATAATTTTATATTTCAGGATAACGCAGCATGCCTATTTAATAAGGTTTGCGAAAATCTTATTGAGCCACTGCGGGCAAATCAGAAAATCATATATATTGTTTCTGGAAATTTTATTGCATTTGATTGAAAATTTTGATTTCAGAAATATTGCCGCCGTCGATTCCTATTTATTGAAATTAAACGGCATTGAGGCCGAAACTCAGGAAGAATTGTCGTTTCTGCTCTTGCTCAAAGGATTATTGAATTATTATCGGGGAAAAATGAATATTCTGATAGATATTTACGAGCAATACGTTTTGCTTTCGCCCCATTCGTATGTTTATTTGAATGAATATTTTTGCCTGAAAGTCAGCCTTGGCGCCATGACGCTGTCTGATTTCAGTTTTTCCTATGGCATTATCCAGTCGTTTAGGATTGCAGCCAAGTATAAGGAAAGAAATCATGTCGCCATCCGCTGGCTGAGCCATTTGGCTTTTTTGGTTTTGCATAAGCGTAATTTCGTTATTGCAAGGCAATGTATCCAGGAAACCGAAAAACTGGTAAAAAATGTTTTTGCGAATGTTCCTGCGAGTTTTATCCGCCGTGCAAAAGCCTATTACTGGTATTTGCAGGAAGATTACAAGAAAGCCGTGCAGATTTTGAATGAAGATTCCGAGCGTTCCTTTGTCGACGGAAAATTCATTGCTCCCATGACGGACCCGAGAGTGATGGAAATGATGTATGATTTGCAGATAGCCAAAGGTTTTGATTTGGGCAATTACAATGTTAAAAATTTAATAGACTATTACCTTGCGGATATTTCGTGCGTTACCCGCGGAATTGCGTATTATTGGCTCGCTCTTTTGGCAAAAAAAAAAAAAAAAAAAAAAAATAATTTGGAAAAGGCGTTTGAACAGATTTGCCAAACCGGCTGCATTCGGTTGATTGAACAAATCGGCTTTGCATTGTTATCCTGCCTTTCCGATAATGAAAAAATTCCTGTGCGGGAAAAAATTGAATATTGGCAATTGAAAAAAAACAGTTACGCGTCTTCAGCCGACAACGCCCCTTTTTATTCGACGTACAATTGCCTCAATATGTTGCTGGCAAGCAAGAACAATGCGCAGAATTATTTTAATATCCAGCATTTTTTGCTTATTTTGCAAAAGGAATTGGGGGCGCAGCGCGTAGCCTTTTTTGAGGTGGATGAACAAAAGGAACTTTGTTTGGGAACAATAAATATCAGCAGCATTGAGATTGAGAAATTCTCGCTGAGCGTTATCAAAAACAAGGTGATGGAATATTTGACGAGCAAAACGTCAAGTCCGGAATATTATTTGGTTTCCGATTGTATCGGAATTTTTTGTTTTTCAAAAAACAAATGCTCAACCTATGTGCTTTATTTGGAAAATGATTTGAAAGACGGCATTTTTTTGAGTTTTAATGATATTGAGAAAAAAGCGTTCTCATGGTTTTTATATTGTTACATACGGAGCAATGTCAGCAGATTTCAGCAAAATTCCATTGCCAGCTCCTATCATTCGGTGTTCAAATACAAAACGGAATTGGAACCCTTTTGGGGCGATGACATGGTTTTGGTTTTGGAAAGAGTGCGCAATATCGCATATACTGATATTTCCATTCTCATAACCGGAGAAACGGGCGTCGGCAAGGAGCAGCTGGCTGTATACATTCATAAGAACAGCCGTGCGGACATGCCTTTCATTTGCGTGCATTTGGCGTCAATTCCTTTGGAATTGTTTGAAAGCGAACTTTTCGGGCATGAAAAAGGCTCTTTTACCGGTGCCTTGCAGCAAAAAAAAGGCGTTTTTGAGCTGGCGCACAACGGAACCTTGTTTTTGGACGAAATTGCCGATGTTCCGATGCAAATGCAGATAAAGCTATTGCGGGTCCTGCAGAATAAGAAGTTTAACCGTGTCGGGGGCAATGAGCCTATTTTTTCTGACTTCCGCTTAATTGTGGCGACCAATAAAGATTTATGGAAAGAAGTCACGCGGGGTAATTTCAGGGAAGATTTATATTACCGCATTTCCATGGTGACCATATTGATTCCGCCTCTGCGCGAACGGAAAAAAGATTTTCCGTTGCTCGTACAGCATATCCATTCATGGTATTGCACGAAATACAATAAGGAAATCGGGCGGATAAACAAAACCGATTATCAAAAACTCTATGAATACGACTGGAAAGGAAATATCAGGGAATTGTGCAGCGTGCTTGAAAAGTATGTTGTGCTTGGAGAGATTGAATTTCATAAGGAAGGGACGGAAAGGGACATTGATTGTGATGCTGCGCCTGGTTTGCCGAAAAAAAGCGTAAGTTCTTTTGCCGGAGATAAATTGGTATCGCTGGAAGAGTTGGAAAAACAGTATATCGCCCATGTGCTTGAAAAAACAAACGGAAAAATTTACGGAAACGGCGGTGCGCTGGAAATATTGAAAATGAAAAAATCGACTTTTTATAACCGCTTGGAACAATATGGAATAAGGTTAAAAAATACGGCAGCGCAATGAAAAGCGATTTTGTTTTTCTTCGCTGAAAGGCGCTGGGGCTTGCGTTTGCCGCCGGCAAGATTATTGCTGCAAAGGGGCTTGGCAAAATTTTTTTTGTATGTTTTTATGCATGGGCTTTTATATGGAAAATAGACAACCTGCCGGTTTTGTAGCTAAAACGGTGTTGCTGAAAGCACCGGGGATTTTTCTTACATTTACCTATTAATAATGCAAGCAATGTGGGTATGGAAAAATTATTTTCTCCATGGAAAGAAAATTTGCTTATGCGGCAAATCCGCTTATTCTTTTTAGAGCAAAGCAAACAATAAAAGCCTTTGCCGTTATGAAATGAAAAATCAAATCCCGAAAACGCATTGTTCGGTGAAATCGTTAGGGGGCAAAGTGATTTTGCAGGCCTGCAAAAAGAACTCGTCCTTCTTTCGCAGGAGTTTTTTCGGGGCGTATTTCGTATCGCCGACAAGGGGAAAGCCGGAAGAGGCGAGCTGAACGCGTATCTGATGTTTGCGTCCCGTGTATATGCCTATTTCAACAAGGCTTTTGCCATTTTTCACCTCAAGGCATTTGAGGCTTGCAAGGGCTATTTGGGTTTTTTGCATTGGCTTTGTACCGTATTTGCTGATGATATCCTCTGTTTCCTTCCTATTTGCCGCATGGCGGACGAAAAACACTTCTTCTTTTTGTTTTTCCTCGTTATGGTACAGATAGTGGCAAAGAAAAGGGGTTTTTCGCGCGAAATCGGCAATATCCCCGTAAACCCATGCCCGGTATATTTTTTTGGCTTCATGTCGGACTGCCTGCCGCAGGCTGTTTTCATCACTTTTCATGCATTCCGTGAGAAAGCGCAAACTTTGATAGGTCTTACCGATAAGAAGAATGCCTTGTGTTTCTTTGTCGAGCCTGTGGGCGGGGGCGGGAACGAAGTTTGCAGCGCTGTAATATTCTTTCAATATGTCCGCGATATTTTCTTTCTGTCCTGTGCCTCCTTGGCAGGCAATTCCCTGAGGTTTGTCGATAATGAGAACATGCTCGTTTTCATAGATAACGGGAAAGGGAAATTCCTTTACCGTCTTTTTGGGAAGTGTGTCTGCACGGTTCGGCGCAAAGGGCGGAATACGGATTTCATCGTTTTCATGGACAATATCAAAAGCTTTCGCCCGTTTTTTGTTGATACGCACCTGCCCCGTGCGTATCCAACGGTGGATTTCATTATTTTCCGCATGCAGGCTGCGCTTTAAAAAATTAAAAAGTTTTTGCCCGCCGGCTTGTGCTGTGACAAGAAGGGAATTTGCCATTACACGAGAAAATCAATAAGCGGTTTGCCAAGGACTATGCTGACAAGCTGGGCGGTGTACAGACCGTATATGCCGAGCATGACAATGCCTTCGAAGCGGGAAATAATGCCTTGATGTTGTTTTCCGACACGCATTCCGAAAAGAAAAAGGGAAAGGGTGAGGATGATATTGAGGGGCATATCGCGGACAATGACGCCGTGCTCCACGGGCAGGGGGCAGATAACGCCGGCAATGCCGACAACAGCCAAGGCGTTGAAAAAGTTTGAACCGATAATATTGCCGATGACAAGGGCGTGCTCGTTTTTTCTCGTGGCGGCTATGGCTGAGGCGAGTTCCGGCAAGCTTGTGCCGACGGCGACAATGGTCAGCCCGATGATGATGTCGCTGATACCGATGAATGTCGCAATGCCCACAGCTCCCCAAATAAGCAGGCGGGAACTGGCGATAAGCAAAATCAAGCCGGCAAGAAGCCAAAACACGGCATTTTTCATCGGCATAATTTCCGGCTCATCTTGTTTTTGGTGCAAAACCTCCTGACAGGGCTTGTTGCGCTTTTCTTCGCGCATGCTTGCGGTAATGCTGAAATACATGATACAGACAAAAAGAACGAGCATGAAAACGGCTTCAGGGCGGGAAATGAAGCCGTCCCAAAGCAAATAATAAGAAATAAGCGTCGCAAAAAGCAAAATCGGGATTTCGCGCACCATGACATTGCGTTCAATGACGATAGGGCGGATAATGACAGTAAGCCCTAAGATAAGAGCGACATTGGCGATATTGGAGCCGTAAGCGTTTCCGAGGGCTATGCCGGGATTTCCTCCGAGTGAGGCGAGGGCGGAAACAAGCATTTCAGGGGCGGATGTTCCGAAGCCCACAATGATAATGCCGACAAGAAGCTTAGGCATGCCCAAGCGTGTCGCCACCGCGGACGAGCCGTCAACGAATTTGTCCGCGCTCCACATAAGAAGATATAAGCCGACAAGAAGCGCAATGCCAAAATACAATAAATCCATGGTGTTCTCCGGAATAGCGGGTATGAAAGGAAGCGCCGCCTGCGGCAGTTCCCTCGCATTTCATTTAGGGGAAGAATAGCATTGCAAAAAAAATTAGGCAAGTTTTTTATTTATTTGTTTCGCTAAGAAAAAAATCTCCCTCAGTGTTCCAACGTTCTTTTTTCGGTATGCCGGATTGTTTTTCGCTGGTTTTTGATGACGACCCTGAAATAAGAAAGACCGCTGTACAGCGGTCTTTGAGGCTTTTTATGAATTTTTCAATTACATGCTTTTGGCAACCATTTTTGTAAGACGTACCAACTGGTTGGTGAAGCTTGCTTCGTTATCGTACCAAATAATGACTTTCGCCATATTGCCTTCAATAACGGAAGTCAATTCGGCGTCAACGACCCCGCCGTGGGTGTCGCCGTTGAAGTCAATGGATACGAGCGGTTCTTCGGTGTAGCCGAGATTGTCTTTCATCGCGCCTTGGGAAGCTTTTTTGAGCGCGGCATTGATTTCTTCGACAGTTGCCGGTTTTTCAAGGGTGACAGTGAAATCGACAATACTTACGTTAGGTGTCGGAACACGGATAGCCATACCGTCGATTTTGCCTTTGAGTTTCGGATAAACAAGACCTATGGCGCGGGCGGCTCCGGTTGAAGTCGGGATCATGGAAACGGCGCAGGATCTTGCACGGCGCAAATCTTTGTGGGAACCGTCTAAAATGCGCTGACTCATGGTATATGAGTGGATCGTGGTCATGAGACCTTTCACGATGCCGAAGTTTTCGTCGATAACCTTTGTTGCGGGAGCGAGGCAGTTTGTCGTGCAGGAAGCGGCGGAAATGACTTGGTGCGCAGCAACGTCATAATCGCTGTCGTTCACTCCCATAACGATTGTCGCATCGGCTTCCTTGGTCGGTGCGGAAACAATGACTTTTTTCGCACCGCATTTGATGTGGTCCATCGCCGCGGTTTTGTCTTTCATCTTACCGGTGGTTTCAATAACCAAATCAATGCCGAGTTCGCCCCATTTCCATTCGCCGAGAGGGTCGCGGGTCACTTTGATTGTTTTGCCGTTTACAATGATCCCTTCTTCGCAGGCTTCAACGGGATAAGGAAAATGCCCGTGGGTGGAATCGTATTTTAAAAGATGGGCCAAGCCGGCATTGTCGGCACGCGCGTTGATAACGGCGACTTCAAGATCATTGCTGTCCGCAAGGAGGCGGACAAGATAACGGCCGATACGGCCAAAACCGTTGATACCAATTTTTTTAACAGCCATAATTTTCTCCGGAATTTATTATATTTTGTTGGAAGAACCTAAAACGTTCTTGATTTTATGTTGAACCATGGTACGGACCGCTTCACGGGCGGGTTTCAAATAGGAACGGGGATCGAACTCTTCCGGTGATTCGGCAAGCTGGCGGCGGATATAAGCCGTCATGGCAAGGCGGATGTCAGAGTCGATATTGATTTTGCAAACCCCCATGGAAGCCGCTTTTCTGAGCATTTCTTCGGGAACGCCTTTGGCGGAGCCGAGTTTCGCTCCGTATTTGTTCGCCATTTCGACAAATTCCTGAGGAACAGAAGATGCTCCGTGCAGAACAAGCGGATAGCCGGGAAGAAGTTCAGTGATTTTTTCAAGACGTTCGAAATCAAGTTTCGCTTCGCCTTTGAATTTGTATGCGCCGTGGCTTGTGCCGATGGCGATGGCAAGGGAATCGCAGCCGCTTCTTTGAACAAATTCAACGGCCTGATCCGGGTCCGTGTAAACGGATTTTTCAGCGGAAACATGTTCTTCAACGCCTGCCAGCTGTCCAAGTTCGGCTTCAACCCAAACCCCTTTGTCATGGGCGTAATCGACAACCTTTTTGGTTATGGCGATGTTCTCTTCAAAGCTGTGGTGGGAACCGTCTATCATAACGGACGTGAAACCGCCGTCGATACAGGCTTTGCAAATTTCAAAATCAGCGCCGTGGTCCAAATGGACAACCATGGGAAGATCATTTTCCTGAAGAGCGGCTTCCGCCAATTTCATGATGTAAGGCTGACCCGCATATTTTCTTGCTCCCGCAGAAACTTGCAGAATGACAGGGGATTTTTCTTCCGATGCCGCCTGCATGATACCTTGTATGATTTCCATGTTATTGATGTTGAACGCACCAACAGCATAAGACTCGGCATACGCGCGGGCAAACATTTCTTTTGGTCCGACTAAGGGCATAGTTCCTCCAAGAATACTTATTAAATGATGATTAATCATACTATAAAGTGAAATTTTTGGCAATGTGAAAGCTGAAAAAATAAAAATTTCCTTGGACGGGGCGATTTTTAAGGATTTGACGAAAGCAGGCATCTATGCAAAAATACCTGTTCAGCATTTAAAAGCATACATGAGGAATAAGCATGCAGAGGATTTGCATAAAAAATATTCAGACAGATGTCCAAATCGGTGAAAGTGTCTGTTCCGTTTTTTTAGTCGGTTCCGCTCAGAAGTCGGAAGGACGCAACGGACCTTTTTGGTCCGTGAAGCTTCGCGACGCAAGCGGAATTTTGGAAGCGAAAATTTGGTCGCCTCTCAGTCAGAATGTCGGGGAACTGAAAGCGGGTGATTTTATCGAAGTCAGGGGAAGGACTTCCCTTTTTCGGGAACAGCTGCAATTTACGATTGAGGCGCTCCGTTTCGTGGAAGATCCGGAAGAATTGGATATGAGCGCGTTTATGCAGACTTCAGCAACGCCGCCCTCTGAAATTTTAGCCCAAATCGAAGAATGCGTCGATCAGGAAATACGCTATGCCCCTTGGAGGGATTTTTGCAAAAATGTGCTGGGCGACGCAGGGATACGGGCGAAACTCCTGCTTGCTCCTGCCGCGAAATCCGTCCACCATGCCTATGCGGGCGGACTTTTGGAACATATGTTTTCCGTGGCGGGTCTTTGTCTGAAATTATCCGATCATTATCCCGAATTGGACAGGCAAACGCTTTTTGTCGCGGCGCTTTTTCATGATATAGGCAAACTGGATGAACTTTCCGGCGGAATTGCCAATGATTACACTGACGAGGGAAAAATGCTCGGGCATATCGTTCAGGGCATACTTATGCTGAAACCTTTTTTGGACAAGGCGAAAGTCGATCCCGTCCTTGCTTTGCATTTTGAACACTTGATTTTATCCCATCACGGTGAGCCGGAGTTCGGCGCGCCGCGCGTTCCCCTCAGCCCCGAGGCGTTTTGTCTGCATTATGCCGACAATATGGACGCAAAATTGGCGCAGTGCCGTGAAGCGTTCAGCCAGACGCCGGAAAAAGAAGAAGGCGCGAACCAGGAAATAGCATGGTCCGCATGGGTCGGTCTGCTTGGCAGGAGTTTGTGCAGGATGCCGCAAACCCCGAAACAAAAAGAGAAGGAAAAAACAAAGAAGGAACCGAAAGAAAAACAATGTTCCTTAATGGGATTTTTTACTGAATAGGGGATAGTATGGCAGGTTTGTTCATCAGCCTCGAAGGAGTCGAAGGCGCAGGAAAAACAACGCTTATTCAAAAAATGGTCGCTTATTTCGGGAGCTGCGGCAAAGAAGTGCTGCTGACCCGCGAACCCGGCGGAAGCGAACTGGGAAAAAAGCTCCGCGGCATTATTTTAAATGCCGAAGAAAAAATTTGCCCTACGGCGGAATTGTTGCTTTTTTTGGCGGATAGGGCGGAACATACGGAAACCTGCATCGCTCCTGCGCTGGCACAGGGAAAAATCGTTTTATGCGACCGTTTCATTGACAGCACCGTCGCTTATCAGGGCTACGGGCGGGGCATGGACATTGATCGGCTTAATATGCTGAATGCGCTTGCTACAAACGGTTTGAAGCCTGATTTGACCATTTTGCTGGATCTTGACCCTGAAATCGGTTTGGCTCGTGCGACAGCCAGAAATATTGCGCAGAACCTCACTGTCAGCGAGGGGCGTTTCGAGGCGGAAGCTCTGGAATTTCATCAAAAAATACGGACGGGCTTTTTGACCATAAGCAGGCGGGAAAAACGTTTTTGGGTTGTGAATGCCGCACAGGACGCAGACGCTGTTTTTGCCGATGTATTAAAAGCGCTGGAGTGTTTGCTGGAAGAAAAAGAGTCCGAATAGGAACTTACCCGCCAACGCATAGAAAATTTAAAAAAGACAAAAAATTTAAAAGCGGTGTATGGTGTTGCTATTGTGTACCGGACAGGGGCGTGCACTGTTTTTCATGTCTGACCATTTTTACAGGCGGGGCGGTTTCGGTGAACATGCCTACGGATTGAATTGTGCAAGCATGTTGCTGATGTTGTTATTGCCGTTATTTTCAGTGCTTCCGTCTGTTTTTCGGCTGAATTATGCTCTTTGTTTTTCACGGTTTTCACAATATGGGGATTTTTCAGACACTGCTTAATATGCAGGCGGGCTCTTTCTTTTTGAGGGAGGGCGTATGCGGGGTGAGGAACATCGCATTTCGGACTGCATTTCTGATTGCTCGCGGGATTGCGCGGGCGCTTATTGCCGGAATTGGACAAAAGGCTGTCCGTTAAGGAGCTTACCGCAAAATTGGGGGTGATCTTGTCCGGTTTATTATGAAAATATCCATTCTTGTTTTGTGCGAAGCGCCTTATCGTTTTTTTTAACCGTTCGTTTTGAGTGGAGGTCAGAAAAAGGAACAGCCTAATCTTTTTTGAAAACAAGCCGAAAAAGAATAATGAGTTTTTTTATTAAAGGTTTGGTGGATTATGAAGAAAACGGTTCTTTTTTTTCTTGCAGGTTTTTATTTCGTGTTTTCTGTTTCATCGCAAACGAGCCA